>ERZ1031954.2-NODE-2-length-186390-cov-30.938476_pt1 | contig 186390 bp, 193 predicted proteins | sample MGYA00516701_ERZ1031954 | MGnify/ENA primary metagenome ERZ1031954 (study PRJEB33719, sample SAMN04261284) | wastewater metagenome | biome: rural village; feature: human; material: feces | host: Homo sapiens | place: El Salvador | collected 2013-01-07 ...
TAGGCAATCAAGGGGCGACAGCAAGAAGTGCCACCGCCCCGCACTATTATTCAGAGAGGGGGAATTTCCATGACCGAAGATGAAGCCTACAAGGTGCATATCCAGTACACATTCAATGCCTTTTGCAAGGTAGTCATTCGTCACGCAGCCATAGATAAAATCTTGAAGCTGCGCCGGAGGTGGGAACGGGAAGTTTCCCTTGATTATCTGATGAGTGAAAAGTTTGTCCAGCTTGCCGAGCCGGAGTAGCTTGAAGAATATCTTTTTACCGCCTGCGGCCAGACCGCCGTTCTGTATCATGCGGAGCTTGCCGCCGCCCTTGCCCTTTTGCCGGAGCAGACGCAGGAAGAAATTTTTCGTTACTATTTCCTGCGCCAGCCGCAGCGAGTGATCGGCGTACATATTGGCCGGACACGCAGCACAGCGGGGCGGCATATCCGGCTTGCCTTGCAGCGGTTAAGGCGGCTCATGGAGGGAAATGACTATGAGTAAACTTCTCCCCTATGAAACAATCGTCAAAGCCCATGAGGGCGACCCGGACGCAATCGACACCATTCTTTCCCACTATGCCGGATATATCCGCTACTGTTCCAAAGTACACGGGAAAGTCAACGCCGAAGTTGAGGAACATATAAAGCAACAGCTTATTGCCGCCCTGTTCAAATTTCGCTTTGACCGATAAACAAAGAACAAACACTGGCTGTCATTAGCGGTTTCACTCCAGCCAGTTTACAATTCATCTATTCCTAAAGGAAGCAGGTCATAGTATAATAGAACCAACGACAAATATACTTTTAGGGGAGATATAGCAATATGAAAAGTAATAAATACTTAACTATTGGCTTATTAACAGGATTTATTGTCGGTGGTTGCATAGGTGTGTTGGCATGGGCGTTTTTGCAAAATCTTTTTGCTATTTCTATTTGTGCAGGTATCGGAATGTTGATTGGAATTGTTATAGGTACATTGATTGATTATGAAAAAAATAATCATCAAGAGAAATAGAAAAAATGCACAATGCCTTAAAGGGAAAACAGGAATTTATTGTGCTATCCATCATCGGGCCAACCTGACCTGAACTTTCAAAACTGAATATCCACCGCCCATCGGCGGCCAGCGAAAGCAGTAAGTCTGAAAAAGATTTGCTGCTTTTTTCTTTATCCGTTTGGCAAAATCGCAAAGTCATCCGTAGTAGGTAGGTGAAGCCGGAAACAAAAAATTTTCTGCGGCGGTAGCCAAATCTGCATTTTCTGTATTTCTAAGGCAAAGGAAAATTTGAGAAAATTCCCGGCAAGCGGGTAGCTGGCGGCCTTTGAAATGTATCTTTAGCGGAAAGAAAGAACTGCGGGTAAAAATCGCCCCACGCCGTAAGATTTTTGCAGAAATCCGGCCAAAACAGGCGGCAGCTATACGAGTAGTAAGTGCAAGGGGAAATCTACGGCTTACTTAGAGCAAGTTTCTACCACGGTGCCAAAATCCGCAATTCTGCGGTTTTGCCCCTCGCGGGAAACTTGTTGGGGAGTGCCTTCCCCAAACCCTGCTATGCGGCTTACGCCGCAAAAATATTTCTGTCCGGCAGACAGGAAATGCCCCGAAAATAGCTAACAGACCAGCCCATTTTTTGTGATAAGTGAAAGGAGGTTTACAGCCCATGCCGAAGCGATACAACACCCCCCACCGCAGCCATGTTGTGAAAACCCGGCTGACCGATGAAGAATACGCCGACTTCACAGAACGGCTTGCGCCCTATGGTATCAGTCAGTCCGAATTTCTCCGGCAGGCCATCCGGCGCACTACCATACGCCCCGTACTCCATGTGTCGTCAGTCAATGACGAGCTGCTCTCCGCTGTCGGGAAGCTCACAGCCGAGTACGGCAGGATTGGCGGCAATCTCAACCAGATTGCCCGCACCCTCAACGAGTGGCATAGCCCCTACCCGGCTATGGCAAAGGAATTGCGGGAAGCGGCCGCCGACCTTGCCGCCCTCAAGTATGAAGTCCTAAAGAAAGTAGGTGACGCCGTTGGCAACACTCAAGCATTTAGGCTCTAAGAACGCCGACTACGGAGCCGCCGAACAATACCTGCTCTTTGAGCATGACGAATTTACTATGAAGCCCGTCCTTGATGAAAACGGCAGGCTTATCCCCCGTGAGGATTATCGCTTGTCCACGCTGAACTGCGGCGGCGAGGATTTTGCCGTTGCGTGTATGCGCTCCAATCTCCGCTATGAGAAAAATCAGCGGCGGGAGGATGTGAAAAGCCACCACTATATCATCAGCTTTGACCCACGGGACGGGCCGGACAACGGCCTGACCGTAGACCGGGCGCAGGCGTTGGGGGAGCAATTCTGTAAAGAGCATTTCCCCGGCCATCAGGCCCTTGTCTGCACCCACCCGGACGGGCATAACCACAGCGGCAACATCCATGTGCATATCGTCATTAACAGCCTGCGGATAGAGGAAGTGCCGTTCCTGCCCTACATGGACAGGCCAGCGGACACGAAAGCCGGGTGCAAGCACCGCTGCACCGACGCAGCCCTACGCTACTTCAAGTCCGAGGTCATGGAGATGTGCCACCGGGAAGGACTTTACCAAATCGACCTCTTGAACGGCAGCAAGAACCGTGTCACAGACCGGGAATATTGGGCGCAGAAAAAGGGACAGGCCGCACTGGACAAGCAGAACGCCCCCATGATTGCAGGCGGTATCACGCCCCGGCAGACCAAGTTTGAAACGAACAAGGAGAAGCTGCGGCAGACCCTACGGAAAGCCCTTGCCACCGCTGCCAGCTTTGACGAGTTTTCCTCTCTGCTGTTGCGGGAGGGTGTGACCGTCAAGGAGAGCCGGGGGCGGCTGTCCTACCTCACGCCAGACAGGACGAAGCCTATCACCGCCCGGAAGCTGGGCGGCGACTTTGACCGCACCGCCGTCCTTGCCGTTTTGGAGCAGAACGCCCAGAGGGGCGTAACGGTTCGCTACACCCCGCAGCACCAAGCCGCCAGAGCCGCCGAACAGACCGCAGCCATACCCGAATACCTACACGCCGGGAAAGGCCGCTTACAGGGTGAAAAGACAGGGAAAATCGACCCCAGACAGGACAGTGTGCAGCGGCTTGTGGACATTGAGCAGAAGATGGCCGAGGGCAAGGGCAAAGGCTATGAACGATGGGCGAAGATACACAATCTGAAACAGGCCGCCAAGACCCTGACCATCTACCAACAGTACGGCTTTTCTTCCCCGGAACAGCTTGAAGCCGCCGTTGCTACCGCCTATCAGGAAATGCGCCAGACCAGCGGCGAACTGAAAGCACTGGAAACGAAGCTGCAAGGGAAAAGGGAGTTGCGGCAACAGGTACTTGCCTATGCCAAGACCAAGCCCATCCGCGAGGGGCTGAAAGCGCAGAAATCCGAGAAAGCCCGCGCCGCATACCGCCAGGCAAACGAGAGCGATTTTATCATAGCCGAAGCCGCCGCCCGGTATTTCAAGGCACAGGGGCTTACCAAGCTGCCCGGCCGAAAAGCGTTGCAGGCCGAGATCGAGCAGCTTATCTCCGAGAAAGACGGCCTGTACAACACCTATCACGAACAGAAGCAGCGGTTCAGGGAGTTGCAGACCGTCAAGCGGAACATCGACCAGATTTTGCGCCGGGAAGAGCCGCACCGCAGAAAGGAGCAGAGCCATGAACGATAAGCCGTCCCGCATGGACTACCGCCAGCACCAGGCAGCCCGCCGCCTTGTGCATGAGTGCTGTAACTACGACGAGGGGAACTGCCTGCTGTTAGACGACGGGGAGCCTTGCGTGTGCGTCCAGAGCATTTCCTATTCCCTCATGTGCCGCTGGTTCCGTGTGGCTGTCCTGCCCCTTGACGGGGAGCTGGCCGCAGCCCTCTTGTACCGGGGGAGCCGGAAACGGTGCGCCGTCTGCGGGGCGGCCTTTGTCCCCAAATCCAACCGGGGAAAATACTGCCCCGGCTGCGCCGGACGCATGAAGAAAATCAAAGCCGCCGAGAGAAAGCGGAAACAAAGGCAGAAATGTCACGCTTTAGAGCCTTTCAAACCCGCATAAATCAAGGCTTTTTTCGTGGGTGTCAAAGGGTATGCGATACATTTATCCTTTCCCCCCGGAAATGCCGTCCTAATGCGTGACAAAGCCCAAAAACGACACAACACAGAGGGAGGTGATACTATCGCTGATTATATCAGGGCAGACACCACGCTGCCCGCCTATCTTCCATACCCCCGTTTCCTGCTGAAAATGGAGATTTCACAGACCGCCAAGCTGCTGTATGCGCTTTTATTAGACCGCTCCACCCTGTCACAGAAGAACGGCTGGCAGGACGGCGAGGGCAGGATATTCATTGTCTACCCCGTTGCGGAGATAGCGGAAATGCTGGACAAGGGTTGTACCGCCATCAAGGGAGCCTTGAAAGAACTGGACGCAGCCGGGCTTTTAGAACGGGAACGGCGGGGCTTCTCCGCACCCAATCGGCTTTATGTGAAAGTGCCGCCTGTCCCAGTGGTACGGTTTTCCGACCAACTGATGGCCGGAAAAGCGACCCTCATACAGTCGGAAAAGCGACCTTATGACGGTCGGAAAACCGACCCTATGATGGTCGGAAAACCGACCCCTAACAAAACTAATATAAACAACTTAATAGAGAACCAAACAATGAGAGCGAGTGGGGAGCCGCCCACAGCTTATGGCCGATATGAGAATATTTTTCTGTCAAAGGACGAATATGACGAGTTACAGGCAGAATACCCGGACAGGCTGGAACGGCTGATTGAGGAAATGAGCCATTACCTTGCCGCCAGCGGGAAAGCCTACCAGAATTATGCCGCCGCCTTGCACAGATGGGCGGCCAATGACAAAAAGGGAGCCGTAAAACAGGGCATCCCCGACTATACCTGTATGGAGGGAGAAAGCTTATGACAAGTGAAATCAAAGATATTTTGGAGAACATGACAACCGCCGCCCCGGAGATGGAGGACTATATCGGCGAGGACGGACTGCTTTACTGCGGAAAGTGCCATACGCCGAAAGAAGCCTACTTCCCGGAGGGTAAGGAGCTGTTTGGCCGTGACCGCCACCCGGCAGAGTGCGACTGCCAGAGAGCCGCCCGTGAGCAGCGGCAGGCCGCCGAGGAACACCGCCGCCATGTGGAAGCCGTGGAAAATCTGAAACAGAGGGCTTTTGCCGACTCAGCCATGCAGCAATGGACATTCGAGAACGACAACGGCAGAAACCCGCAGACCGGGATTGCCCGGCGGTATGCGGAGCATTGGGAAGAAATGCAGGCCGAAAACATCGGCTGCCTGTTCTGGGGGAACGTCGGCAACGGGAAAAGCTACCTTGCGGGCTGTATCGCAAACGCCCTCATGGAGAAAGAAGTCCCCGTATATATGACGAACTTCGCCGTTATCCTGGGCGACCTCTCTCCCGGCTTTACAGGCCGGAATGAGTATATTTCCCGCCTTTGCCGCTATCCGCTGCTTATCATTGACGACTTCGGCATGGAGCGTGGCACCGACTATGGACTGGAACAGGTATTCCATGTGATTGATACCCGATACCGCAGCAACAAGCCGCTGATCGCCACCACCAACCGCCCGCTGGACGAGTTGAAAAAGCCGACAGACACGGCCCATTCCCGGATTTATGACCGACTGCTGTCCATGTGCGTCCCGATACGCTTTACTGGCGTCAACTTCCGGCAGGAAACCGCAAAGCGGAAAATGGAAACCATGAAGAAACTGCTGGCTGAATGAAAGGAGTATTGCCTATGGAGAATATCAAGCAGCACGACCACCGTACCACCCGCCGCCCCGACTGCGTGACGGAAATCCGCATGGGGAATACCGTTCTTGTCGTGTCCGGCTTTTTCAAGAAAGACACCACCAGCACCGCCGCCGACAAGATGGCGAGGGTACTGGAAGCGGAAGCCGCTGCTACACAAAAAAAGGCGATTTGACAAGCTGTAAAGAAGCAGATTTATCACTTTTACCGCTGTACAGCCGCCCCTGTTCCGTGGTACAATGAAACCACGGAATAGTGGGGCTGGCTGTCGGAAACGGAGGATTTTATGTTAAGACAAGCCACCCAAAACCTCATTACCGCCCTTTATCCGAGATTGTCCCATGAGGACGAATTGCAAGGCGAGAGCAATTCCATTTCCAACCAGAAACGGATTTTGGAAGCCTACGCCAAGCAGAACGGCTTTACCAATCTGCGCTGGTACACCGACGACGGCTACTCAGGTGCGAACTTCCAGCGGCCCGGATTTCAAGCCATGCTTGCAGACATTGAAGCCGGGAAAGTCGGCACCGTCATAGTCAAGGACATGAGCAGGCTGGGGCGTAATTACTTGCAGGTGGGATTTTACACGGAAATGCTGTTCCCTCAAAAGGGCGTGCGTTTTATCGCTGTCAATGACAACGTGGACAGCGCAAACGGCGGCATGGACAATGATTTTACCCCTCTGCGGAACTTATTTAACGAATGGCTGGTGAGAGATACGAGCAAGAAAATCAAGGCAGTAAAGAAAGCAAAAGGCATGAGCGGCAAGCCTGTAACCAGCAAGCCAGTCTATGGCTATCTCATGGACAAGGACGAGAACTATATCGTTGACGAGGAAGCCGCCCCGGTTGTCCGGCAGATTTACCAGCTTTGCCTTGCGGGAAATGGCCCGACCAAGATTGCCCGTATGCTGACGGAGCAGCAAATCCCCACGCCGGGGACGCTGGAATACCGCAGGACGGGCAGCACCCGACGCTACCACCCCGGCTATGAGTGCAAGTGGGCGACAAACACCGTCGTCCATCTGCTGGAAAACCGGGAGTACACTGGCTGTCTGGTAAACTTCAAGACGGAGAAGCCCTCTTACAAGGTCAAGCACAGCGTTGAGAACCCCATCGAGAAGCAGGCTATCTTCCCAAATCACCATGAGCCGATTATCGACACGGAAACATGGGAGCGTGTGCAGGAGTTACGCAAGCAGCGAAAACGCCCGAACCGCTATGATGAAGTGGGGCTGTTCTCTGGTATGCTGTTCTGCGCCGACTGCGGCCATGTGCTGTATCAGCAGCGGTATCAGAACAAGAACCGCAAGCAGGACTGTTATATCTGCGGCAGCTACAAGAAGCGTACCCGTGACTGTACGGCACACTTTATCCGCACCGACCTTTTGACGGCGGGCGTGCTTTCCAATCTCCGGCAAGTGACGGAATACGCCGCCAGGCATGAGAGCCGCTTTGTAAAGCTGCTCATCCAGCAGAACGAAATCGGCGGCAAGAGAAAGACCGCCGCAGCCACGAAGCAGCTTGAACAGGCCCAGACACGCATTGCCGAAGTGAACCGCATTATCAAGCGGCTGTATGAGGACAATGTAAGCGGCAAAATCAGCGACGAGCGTTTCATGGAGCTGTCGGCGGACTATGAGCAGGAGCAGCGGGAACTGAAAGACCGGGCTGCCGCTTTGCAGGAGGAACTTTCCAAGTCGCAGGCCGCCACCGTCAACGCCGAGAAATTCATGGGGATTGTGAGAAAGCACCTTGCTTTTGAAGAATTGACCCCCACCCTCTTGCGGGAAATGATTGAGAAAATCGTCGTGCATGAGTGCAGCTATGACGAGAACGGCACCCGCAGGCAGGACATTGAGATTTATTACAGCTTTGTCGGCAAGATTGACTTGCCCGAAGCCTAACGCCCGACCTATCCGACACAATGGCCAAGTGCCGGATAGGAACGGCAAAATTTTTTACACTTCTATTACTTCTTTATCGCACATTAGCAAAGTCCCAGGGCATGAAGCAGTTCATGGCTAATTAAAGGGAACAAAAAGAAAGGAAAAGCACAATCCAGACGGTATCAGCGGCAGTCTACAAGAATAAATTGTGATTACACAAGATTGGTGCTATAATAAGAGAAAAGTTCCTGCCGGGGCAGCCGCCCCGGTGGTATGGATAGGAAGGCGGGAAAGCAATATGCACATCAGCTATAAACCACTCTGGCATACACTGTTAGAGCGTGATATGAGAAAAGAAGATTTAAGGCTTGCTGCTGGTATGACAACGAATATGATTGCCAACATGAGCAAAGAGGGAAAGCACATCAGCATGGATACATTAGCCCGTATCTGCGAAACGCTGAATTGTGAGATTACCGATGTGATTGAGTTAGTACCAGACGAGCCTGCTTCCACAGGAGGTAAGGAACATGAGCGAATTGAAACCAAGAATAACAGAAAACGGAATTGATTATATCCTTATCGGAGATTACTACATCCCAGACTTGAAGCTGCCGGAAGAACGCCGCCCCATCGGAAAGTATGGACGGATGCACCGGGAATATTTAAGAGAAGTCCACCCAGCCAGATTGAACACATTGATACTGACCGGAGAATTGTGGACATATCTTGCAGACCTGAACGAACAGGCACAGGAACGGTTAGACACTATCATGGAGCAGATGAAAATTGCCGAGGGCGTAACCGAGGAATTAAAGTGTACCCGTCAAATGGAATGGGTGCGGCGGTGCAATAATATCCACAATCGGGCAGAAGAAATTGTTTTGCATGAGATAATTTATTCATAATAGTATGGTGTCAGGATTATGACAAATCAGAGGTTAAAAGGTGCGTTATGTTAAAAAGCATAGGGTTATATTTTAGAAAAATAGATTTTCTGAATTTTGCAATTGGAGCTATAATGCCAATCATTGTATTGTTTATAGTTTATTCATCAGTCAAATCAAATATAATTCTTCAAGATACTGATTTTTTATCACTGTTGATGAATCATAAAGGGAAATTCATATTTTACTTTTTCGTGTCCTTTATTGAAGAAGTTATTTTTAGAGGAATTATTTTTGGGCTGTTGCTGCAAAAATGTAAAAATAAGTATTTGAGTTGCGTAATAGCTGCACTTATTTTTACACTACCACATATTTTTAATACCGATAATATTTCTGTTCTGGTAATGTTTATTTTTCCTTTTCTATATGGAATATTTGCCAATGAAATGTTTTACACTACAAAGAGTATTTGGATGCCCACAGGATTTCATTGGTTATGGAATTATACAATAACAAGTTTGTTTCTTGTTACAGGAACACAAAGTTTCATATATGTACATATCATAGCAGCAATGATTATAATGATACCGTTGTTTTACATTGTTATTGGGAAAACACGCCTAAGTGGCGATTGATAGCTTACAGTTTATCGCTTTATACAACTCCCTTTTCGGAATTGTGTACCCACTGAAAACGAGCCTATAAACATGCATTCACAATGCATAAAAACACGTTCTGGCTATTTCCCACACATTGAAATATACACTTAGATAACGTATAATACGAAATATATTTTGGGGAGGATTATGACCATGAAAAAGAAATTATGCAGTATGGTTTGTCTTTGCTACTTTGTTTCAATTATGTTATGTGCATGTGGAAGAAAAGAACAGGGGAATCCTATTAGATTGCCAGCCAGAGAGGATATTGTATCGATTGGTGTCTCTGACGGTGACAAATATGCTATATCACCTAACACAGAAGGTGAAGCTACGGAGTTTATTGATGAATTTTTATCTATGCTAATGGATATGGAAACAACCAGTCAGCAATCAATCAATGATGCACCGGTCAACAAAGATTCTATTACGATCAATATAAATTGTGATGGGGCGGCAGGAACTACTCTTTTTTACTATGTAGATAAAGGAATCGAATATGTAGAACAGCCATATCAAGGAATTTATAAACCAACGCCTGCTTTAGGTAATTGTATAACTGAAATGCTTGCTTCGGCAGATAATAGACCGCTAATGGTAACATTTCAGGCATCGGTAATTGAAACGAATCATGATTCAATAATAGTAAAACCGGTAGATGGTTCTTTGGAACTTGATTCAGCAGATAAGTTTTATATATCAAACGAAGAGAACCTTGAATTGCAAATTGGAGATTTCGTAGAAATTAGCTATAACGGAGAAATAATGGAATCATATCCTGCACAATTAGGAGAGGTTTATAAAATTACCGTGATAGAACAGACAGAAGCAAATGCCATGTGGGATAGAATACCTATGGTAAGAATAGATGGTAAATTATACTACGATACAGGGAGAGAAAGCATCATGGATGCACGTTGTGGCACTATGGATGGAGAAATAACATCAACTGTCGATGGAACTGAAATACCAACAGAAGATAATCAGTCTAATTTTGGAAGTGGATTTGGTTATCAGTATGGAGCAGACGATACAATAGAAATTTATATGAATGAAAAGTGGTTCGTCTTTGAATACAGAGAAGAATCTGAATGAGAGAATAAACGATAGATAAGTTAAATTAAATTCAAAAGGCTGTCTCAATAAAGGGATAGCCTTTTTCAATTCTCAGCCTAAATTTTCTCAATATTCAGTAGGCAAAATCCAAGATACAGTTGCTCAAATTGCTCGAAAAATTAAAAAATGTATGAATATACACTAAAATTTGGGAAATGAACAGCGGGAACACTTTTCCGAAAAGGGAGTTATACAATATCAACTGAATAACCACAGCACAAACCGCTGCTACATGGAAGCTAACAAACCATGCAACAGCGGTTTTTCTTTATCGTTTTTTCCTCTGGCTGATAGGCGTTCCCATTTTCTTTGATTTTTTGAGAATCCGAATCAGCCAGCGAAATTCTTCGTCTGACAGATTTTTATAGTTGATGCCGAGCTGTTTGCAGTAAAGTACAACGAGCTTTTCATCCCGGCTGCCCTTGAAATTTTCGACCGCTTCCAGATTTTCTTTCAGTTCATCGGCAACGGTGGTCTGGGGCGCACTTTCACTGTCCTTTTTGTGAGCTTCCCGAATATCCCGGATAATGAGATTGAGGTCATCCCGTACCATGTGACTGAAATATTCATCATCACTGATATGGGCAGCTTGCAGCACCTTCAAATGCGGGTCATCTTCGCCGGGGCGATACCGTTCAATGATTTCATGCCGGACGGTATCGACAAGGGCGTTGAGATTCTGAATCTGCATGGTGGCAATCCCATCCACATAAATCTCAATGTCCGCAAGAAACTTGATAAAGTCCTTATGGGTGGCAAGTTCGCAGAGCAGACGGTTGTTAATCCGACCGCTTTTCAGAAGTGCCACCATCTCATCACTCAAATGCAGCTCCCTTAATGGCGTGTTGATCTCCGCCCGGTTCTCTGTCCGGCAAAAGAGATAATCGAGGGACACCCCATAAAAATCTGCCAGCAGGATAAGGTTGCCATGATTGATTTCTTTATAATCCTCTTTCTCATAACTTCCAAGAGCTGATTTGGAAATACCCGTCAACTCTGACAACTCTTCCAGATTTAAGCCTTTGTCCTTGCGGAGTTCCCAAAGGCGTTCCTGTATGCTTGTCGCTCCTTTCATGGGCGCACGCTCCTTTCCGGTGGTTTGATTGCTGCCGCTTATCTGGATTATATCACACTTTCCGCAATCGTGGAAATTTCTGATTTTTACCCCTAATTCCTACTTTGTGGACATACGGCACAGGGCACAAAAATGTTCTATGATACAGGTAGTTCATCGATGGATTATTCCAATCGAATGACCAGCCTGTGTGGGATATGCTTCCCCGGCGATGTAGTGCCATGACTTTTGGCAGGGATGTGGAGGAACCCTGACCGAAACGAGCGTACCAAAGGGAGCGATACGCCGCTGTGAGATTCAGGGGAGGAACGACACCGGGGAGAACTGGCGAACTAACACCGAAATGATACCGAAACACGACAATCTGATAGGGGGATAGTCTACCCTATCGCTGATACTTCGGGAGATTTTAGGCGGCTCTATGGCTGTAATTTTTCCGAAAATCGCCCCGAAACCATACACAAAAACGGGAGGAAGCGCAATATGCCGAGAATGAGCAAAAAGAGGAAACAGGAGCTTTCCTTTTACCTCAATGACCGGGGGCGTGTCACTTACAACAATTATGCCGGAAATGCCAGCATGGGTGCAAGCAGAGCTTCCGGGCGGTTGTGATTGACTGCCCCCGTTATTTATCCAAACGAGCAAAGAAAAAGGAGGAACACACCGAATGAATTTTGAATTTATGACGATAGACACACCACTGCCGCCCTGTATGCCATTTCCCAGAGCGTTGACAGGATTTCCAGTCAGCAGCACCGCAAAGGTCATGTACTGCCGGATGCTGGACGCTATGCTATCCAAAGGGCAGGAGGACGAGAACGGAATCCTGTTTGTCTGCTTCCCTGTCACAGCCATTGCCGCAGTCCTGTCCCGCAGTCCTATGACGGTCAAGCGTTCTTTGAATGAACTGGAAAACGCAGGACTTATCATGCGGGTGCGTCAGGGCGTTGGAGAGCCGAACAGGATTTATGTGCTGATACCGGGAAAGGAGGACGCTGCCCTTGCCTGATAGCTCAAAACTTGAAAAGCTCAACCGGGAGCTGGAGAAAAGCGAAAAGAAACTGCGGAAAGCTATCAATGATGAAAAGGCATTGCAGCATCAGTTGAAGCAGCTTACCCGAAAGGAACGGACGCACCGGCTCTGTACTCGTGGCGGTATGCTGGAAAGTTTTCTGCAAGAGCCGGAACGCCTGACAGATGATGATATCATGCTGTTGTTGAAACTCATTTTTCACAGACAGGACACGCAGGAACTATTGAAAAAACTGCTGGAACGGAAGAAGCCGGAAACCCCTTAGTTTACTAAGGGCGCAATTATACACCACCCAGAGGTTGGTGCATTGCGTTCTCCGAAGGCTCCTCACCGGAGGGCTGTGATTTTCCGCAGTCATGGTCTGCTCCAAATCAAACAGGGGACGCTACGCTTCCCCTGCGCTGGCTGCCGCCAGCTACCCTTTTGTGGACTTGCCATCTGGGGACACCTTGCGTTGCAAGTTGTTCCCAGCCGACAAGTTTTACAAAATCTCTCTATACTTTGACGGTCGAATAAAGTATAATGAAGTCAACGACTAATCGGAAGTTCAATGTGAGGAAAATTAGATGAAGAAAAAGTCTTATTGGTTAAGTATTAGTGTGTTCGTATTGATACTGATATGGACGGTTTATTATTATGCAATGCAGTACACAGGAGGATTTGCAGACTTAAAGGACTCTATTGTTTGTGGGATTGTAGGTTTGATATGTATCGTATTTATCGTGAAAAGAACTATTGACTTTTTGAAAAACAAAAAATCGTAAAATTCAAGTTTGCCACCCACACATCGGGTCAACTTGTCCCGAACTTTTACAGCTAAATATCCGCCGCCTTCACAGCGGCACACCGAGCAGGAAATCTGAAAAAGGTCTCCTGCTTTTTTTCTGCCAAAATGAGGTGGTAAAACGCCACCCCATCCACCAATTACCGAAAGGAGGGACACGAAATGCCCTGCCCACACAACGAAATCACGATTGTTCAGCGCAGCCAGCGACAGTCTGCGGTTGCCGCCGCTGCTTACCAAAGCGGCGAAAAGCTGTTCTGTGAATACGACCAGCAAGTGAAGCACTACCCGGAAAAGCGTGGTATTGTCCACAATGAAATCCTGCTCCCGCCTAATGCCCCACAGGAATATGCAGACCGCAATACTTTGTGGAACGCCGCCGAAGCGGTGGAAAAGCAATGGAACTCCCAGCTTGCAAGGCGGTGGGTGCTTACCATCCCCAGAGAGATACCACCCGACCAGTACGCTGTCCTTGTCCGGGAGTTTTGTGAGCAGCAGTTTGTTTCCAAAGGCATGATTGCTGATTTTGCAATCCATGACCCCCATCCGCCGGGACACAATCCCCACGCCCATGTCATGCTCACTATGAGGGCAATGGACGAACATGGAAAATGGCTTCCCAAGAGCCGCAAGGTTTATGACCTTGACGAAAACGGGGAACGGATAAAACTTCCGTCCGGCAGATGGAAAAGCCACAAGGAGGATACGGTGGATTGGAACGACCAGAAGTATTGCGAAATCTGGCGGCATGAATGGGAGGTCATCCAGAACCGCTATCTGGAAGCCAATGACCGCCCAGAGCGTGTGGACTTGCGTTCTTATGCCAGACAGGGGCTTGATATTATCCCTACTGTCCATGAGGGAGCTGCTGTCCGGCAGATGGAAAAGCGGGGTATCCAGACGAACATCGGCAACCTGAACCGGGACATCAGAGCCGCCAACCGCCTGATGAAGTCTATCCGGCAGCTCATTCAAAACCTCAAAGGCTGGATTACCGAGCTGGGAGAAAAACGAAAAGAACTGCTTGCACAAAAGGCGGCGGAGGAAGCGACACTTCTTCCCAATCTGCTGATGAAGTATATGGAGATACGAAAGGAAGAACGGAAGGACTGGACAAGGGCTGGACAGAACCGGGGGACTTCACAGGACTTAAAGGCAGTCAGCGAAGCTCTGTCCTATCTCCGGCAAAAGGGGCTTTCCACTGTGGAGGACTTAGAAGCATTTCTGGAATCTTCCGGGAAATCAGCCGCAGATTACCGCAATCAGATGAAGCCAAAGGAAGTCCGCAGCAAAGTGATTGACGGACTGCTTTCTGCCCGGACAGACTGCAAGGAATGTAAGCCTGTCTATGAGAAGTACCAGAAGATATTTTTTAAGAAAACAAAGGAGAAATTCAACCAGGAACACCCGGAGGTTGCCCGGTATGCGAAAGCCGCCGCCTACCTTGCCAAGCACCCGGACGATAAGGACAGCACCCAAAAGAAGCTGCAAGAGGAGCAGGAAACGCTTCTGGAAGAAATTGCAGCCCTGAAAACACCTCTGATCGAGGTACAGGCTGATTTGAAGAAGCTGCGGGACATCCGCTACTGGGTACGGAAAGCCACACCCGGCACAGAGGAAAGCAAAGAGCCGCCCAAGAAGCAGCCCATCAAGGAAGTCTTGCAGGATAAGGCAGACGAGAAAAAAGCACAAAGAACCGCCCCGGCACAGGCGAAACACAGACAACAGGATATGGAACTTTAACAGGCACTTGCCATTTTCAATCAGAGAATGTCAGGTGCTTTTCTTATTTTCAAGGAGGGATAGATTTGAATGTATTTGAAGCTGTGAAGCAGTCCGTCACAACCAGACAGGCTGCGGAGCATTATGGAATCCATGTAGGGCGGAACGGGATGGCTTGCTGCCCGTTCCATCATGATAAAACCCCAAGCATGAAGCTGGATCGGCGTTACCACTGCTTCGGCTGCGGTGCGGATGGGGATGTGATTGATTTTGCCGCCGCCCTGTATGGGCTGGGAAAGAAAGAAGCCGCCGTACAACTGGCAAATGACTTTGGGCTTTCCTATGAGGACTGGAAACCGCCGGGAAAAGCAAAAAAGCCCAAGCCCCGGCAGAAATCCCCGGAGGAACAGTTTCAGGAAGCAAAAAACCGCTGCTTCCGTATTCTTGCCGATTATCTCCACCTACTCCGAGTGTGGAGAAAGGAATATGCCCCGCACTCCCCGGAGGAAGTCTTTCATCCCCGGTTTGTGGAAGCCTTACAGAAGCAAGACCATGTGGAATATCTGCTGGATGTGCTGCTGTTCGGGGAAACAGAGGAAAAAGCGGCTTTGATTACGGAATACGGAAAGGATGTGATACAGCTTGAACAGCGAATGGCAGAGCTTGCAGCCGCAGACGCAGCAAGAACTAAAAAACACCATGAACGCCATGCAGCCGCCCCAGAGCATTGAGGAAATCAAGGCGGGGCTGGAAACTACCGAGAAAGGCGGTGTCCGTCAGAGCATACGGAACTGTCTGACCGTATTCCAGCGTGACCCGCTGCTTTCCGGGGCTATCGCATACAACATCCTGACTGACCGCAAGGACATCATAAAGCCCATTGGCTTCCACAGAGAAAGCACCGCCTTAAACGATACGGATATGAAGTATCTGCTTCTCTATCTGGAAGAAACCTACGGGCTTACCAATGAGAAAAAGATTGATAACGCCATCGGGATTGTGGCGAATGAAAACAAGTACCATCCCATCCGGGACTATCTCAATACCCTTGTGTGGGACGGGACAGAACGAATCCGTTTCTGTCTGCGGCACTTTCTGGGGGCTGACGCAGACGATTACACCTATGAAGCGTTGAAGCTGTTCCTGCTGGGTGCAATCTCACGAGCCTTTCAGCCGGGGTGCAAGTTTGAAATCATGCTCTGCCTGGTAGGCGGTCAGGGGGCTGGCAAGTCCACTTTCTTCCGTCTGCTGGCAGTCCGGGACGAGTGGTTCTCCGATGATTTGCGGAAGCTGGACGATGACAATGTGTACCGCAAGCTGCAAGGTCACTGGATTATCGAAATGTCGGAAATGATGGCAACCGCCAACGCCAAGAGCATTGAGGAAATCAAGTCGTTTTTAAGCCGGCAGAAAGAGGTTTACAAGATACCCTATGAAACCCACCCGGCAGACCGCCCCCGTCAGTGCGTGTTTGGCGGCACTTCCAATGCCCTTGACTTCCTGCCCCTTGATCGTTCCGGCAACCGCCGCTTTATCCCGGTCATGGTGTACCCGGAGCAAGCCGAGGTTCACATTTTGGAGGACGAAGCTGCTTCCAGAGCCTATATCGAGCAGATGTGGGCAGAAGCGATGGAGATTTACCGAAGCGGCAGGTTCAAGCTGGCTTTCAGCCCTGCCATGCAGCGGTATCTCAAAGAACACCAGCGGGATTTTATGCCGGAGGACACCAAAGCCGGGATGATACAGGCGTATCTTGATAAGTACACCGGGAACATGGTCTGCTCCAAGCAGCTCTATAAGGAAGCCTTGAACCATGCCTTTGACGAGCCGAAGCAATGGGAAATCCGGGAAATCAACGAGATTATGAACCAGTGCATTTGCGGCTGGCGGTACTTCCCGAACCCAAGAATGTTTTCCGAATATGGCAGACAAAAGGGCTGGGAGCGTGAAAACCCGGCAACGGACTCCGGCAACCCGTCTGAAAAAACGATGGACGGTTTTGTGGAGGTCACAGAACAGATGGAGCTTCCATTCTGAAAATGACAGCCCGTTGCACCCCCTGTTGCTATCCCGTTGCCGAGCCGGTTGCCGGGGAAAAAACCTTATTTCCGGGCTTTTCTCCCTTATAACAACCAAAACAACAGAAAAATAAAAGAAAAATATAAATAGTAACCATCGCCAGATTGAGATTGTTTGCAAGGTCTTTTGAAGCCCGTTGCCGGACTTCGTTGCCGACACCCTCTGTCTGGCTATTTTCATGTATGGAGGATAACTGCCTATGGTAAAAAACAAAACAGAGATTCATGTTACAACGGTGTTTGACGGGGAACTGGACGCCACTGATGTGTTCGTCAGCCTGATTTCCCAGAAATACGGAAGGACAAATACAAAAGAATATCTTGCTAAAAAGAAAGATATAAGCTATAATGAAGATGAGGTTCAAAAGAGCCAGATACCGTCTGGATTGTGTGGGTAAATGGCTATGATGAACGAAATGGAATACAGAACAATCGGAAAGGCACTTGCCGGGGGCTATCGTGCAGCGGTCTATTGCAGGCTGTCAAAGGACGATGACCTGCAAGGCGAAAGTGCCAGTATCGCAAACCAGCGTGATATGCTGGAAAAATACTGCGAAAAGCAGGGATGGGAGGTTGTGGCAGTCTATCAGGACGATGGCTTCACAGGTCTTAATATGGAGCGTCCTGATTTACAGAGAATGTTGAGAGCCATTGAGCGCAGGCAAATCAACCTTGTCATCACGAAAGACCTCAGCCGACTGGGGCGAAATTATCTGCAAACCGGGCATTTGATTGAGGACTTCTTCCCAAGAAACGGGGTGCGCTATATCGCCATGAATGACGGTATCGACACCTTACGGGATAACAATGATATTGCCCCGTTCAAGAATATCCTGAACGAGATGTACAGCAAGGATATTTCCAAGAAAGTCCATTCCTCTTATCTTCTGAAAGCGCAGAAAGGACAGTTTACCGGGTGTCTTGCCCCGTTTGGGTATCGGAAAGACCCGGAGGACAAAAACCATCTGCTCATTGACGAGGAAACCGCCCCGATTGTGCGGCTGATTTTCGGATATGCCCTAAACGGTCATGGTCCGAACTATATCCGCAGACGGCTGGAGGAAGAAAAAATCCCCTGCCCCACATGGTGGAACCGGGAACGGGGGCTTCGCAATACCCGCACCAAATGGGAAAAGAAAGACCCAGAAAAAGGACGGTATATGTGGGACTTCTCCGTTATCAAAGACCTTTTGATGAATCCCGTCTACACCGGGGCGATTGCTTCCCAGAAAAAAGACTACCGTTTCAAAATCGGCACGATTGGGGAAAAGAAGCCGGAGGACTGGATTGTGGTGGAGGGACAGCATGAACCGCTGATTGACCGCATGAGCTTTGACATTGTGCAGAACAAGCTGAAATCCCGCCAGCGTCCGGGGCAGACCAATGAAATCAGCCTGTTTGCCGGATTGATAAAATGCGGCGAGTGTGGGAAGTCGCTGACGATACGCTACACAAACGCAAAACATCCCCAGCAGATTTATTCCTGCAAGACCTACAATGCCTTTGGAAAGAACCACTGCACCCAGCACCGGATTGATTATGACACCCTTTACAGCCATGTGCTGCGGAAAATCCGGGAATGTGCCAGAGCTGCCCTGATGGACGGGGAAGCGATTGCCGACCGCCTGACCAATACCTGTGAAGCAGAGCAGCGGGAACAGCGGGAAGCAATGGAACGCTCCCTTACAAGGGACGAGGAACGGATTGAGGTTCTGGACAAAATGGTAATGCGGCTTTATGAGGATATGATTGCAGGGCGTATCAGTGAGCAGAATTTCAACACCATACTGGAAAAGACACAGACCGAGCAGACGGAGCTTAAAGCAAAAGTGTCCGAGGGCAGAAAGCGGCTGTCCGATGAAGTCCAGCTTGCCAATGACGCAAAACAATGGGTGGAAGCCATTCAGGAATACGCCAACATCACAGAGCTGGACGCAGCCACCCTTAACCGCTTAATCAAAGAAATCGTCGTGCATGAGCGCATTGACGAAGATAAAACAAGACACATTTCTATCGAAATTCATTTTAATCTCAAACCCATCCCGGAGGTGGAACAGGTCACTGCCTGACCTGTCCTGCCGGGACGGTTCTCTTAAAAACACCATATAGATTTTTTGTACGCCGCCGCCCGCCATCGAGCAGAGTTTTACACCTAATTGGGGATAAAACAGCTCATGGCGGGCGGCGGCATCATCGTCATTGGCACCACACTGATCCCTCTGTTGTCTGGCCTGTTTTAAGGTAGGCGCTTATGGATTTTCTCACCGACTGGCTCACAAACTGGCTCAAAGAGCTTCTGATTGGCGGGATTATGGGAAACCTCGAAGGGCTTTTTGATACCGTCAATACCCAAGTCGGAGAGATTGCGGCACAGGTAGGGACTACCCCGGCGGCGTGGCACGCCGGGGTTTTCTCCCTGATCCGACAGCTTTCCGAAACGGTGATCCTGCCGATTGCCGGAATGGTGCTGACCTTTGTTGCCACTTATGAGCTCATACAGATGCTTTTGGAAAAGAACAATATGCACGAGGTTGACGTTGCGAACCTTTATAAATGGATGTTCAAAACGGCCTGTGCAATCCTGATCCTGTCAAATACATTCAATATCGTCATGGCCGTGTTCGATGTGTCGCAGAGCGTTATCGCGCAGGCAGGCGGGCTGATTCAAGGCTCTACCGATGTTTCGGCGGATATGCTTGCCGAACTGGAAACCTCGCTGGAGGCGATGGACTTGGGGCCACTTTTGGGGCTGTGGCTGCAGTCTGCGCTCATTGGCTTCACGATGAAGGCGATGGGAATTATCATTTTCGTTTTGGTGTATGGCAGGATGCTGGAAATCTATCTGCTGACCAGTCTGGCCCCCATCCCCGTTGCTACGCTTTCCAACCGGGAGCTTGGCGGCACCGGACAGAACTACATCAAGTCCCTGTTTGCCGTGGGCTTTCAAGGGCTGCTGATTCTTGTATGTGTTGCAATTTACGCGGTGCTCATTCAAGGCATCGCAACAAGCGGCGATCCCATTGGGGCGATTTGGGGAACTGTGGGCTACACGGTTCTGCTTTGCTTCATGCTCTTTAAGACCGGGAGCATTGCCCAGCGTATCTTTGGCGCTCATTAACAGGAGGAGGTGCTTATGCCGAGAAGATACGGGGCGGATGGAACGCGCTTATGGAATGGAAAAACGCCGGAGGAGTTTACTGAAGCGGACGCTTACCGCTTTATGGCGGAAACGGAGGCCGGTCCGTCCGATTGAGCCGAAGGGTAAACTGATCGGCTTCGCCAGCGTCAATTTTGGCGGTGTGGTCATCGACGATTTTAAGGTTGTGGACGGGAAAAACGGAATTTTTCTCGGAGCTCCCTCTAAACCCGATCCTGCCAGCCGGACGGGATACCGGGCTACGGTTCGGATTCCTGACCGCGCCACACAGGAGCGGATTAACGCGGCTGGTGTGAAGGCGTATCATGCGGCGGTGGAACAGCTTGTTGCACGGGCCCAGGCGGTACGGCCTGCCCCGATCAAGGAGCAGATGGCCGAGGCCGCGAAACAAGCTGGAAAAGAAAATGCCGCCCGGCCTGCACCTGCCAAAGCAAAGGAGGCCCGCAATGACCGATAGCCGCACTTTGGGACAACGTGTCCCGAAGGAGGGCTTGTTTCTCATGGACGGCATCGAGGGCCTGCGCTCCCTGCCGAAGCATAGCGTGGATATGCTGCTGACCGATCCGCCCTACGGCACAACCCGGAATTATTGGGATGTGCCCCTGCCGCTCCCGGAGCTGTGGGAGGCGGTGAAATGGGCAGTCAAGCCGAATGGCGCGGTGCTGTTTTTCGCACAGTGCCCCTTTGACAAGGTGCTGGGCGCATCCAACCTCGCCATGCTCCGCTATGAGTGGATTTGGTACAAGGAGCGCGGAACGGGCTTTCTCAATGCAAACCGGGCTCCACTGAAAAAGTCCGAGAATATCTTGGTGTTTTACCAGAAGTCCCCGGTCTACAATCCGCAGTTTACTTATGGCAAGCCTTATGCCCGCGTTCATTCCCGAAGCGGTACAAGCTCCAACTATGGGAAATTTGAACGGCAGGGCTCCGAGTCCAACGATGGCCGCCGCTATCCCGGAAATGTACTTTTTGTGCCTACGGTGTCCGGCGGCATCCACCCCACGCAGAAGCCCGTGGAGCTCTGCGAGTATCTGATCCGCACCTATACCCACCCCGGAGAACTGGTCGCGGACATTTGCGTTGGCTCCGGCACAACCGCGATTGCAGCCATCAACACAGAACGCCGCTTTGTATGCTTTGAAACGGCCCCGTCCTTTTATGCCGCCGCCAGTGAGCGCATCCGTGCGGCGCAGACAGTAAAAAGCTCCGGCGAGAAAGGAGTGTAATTATCCAGCAGTATTCTATCATTTACGCCGATCCCCCTTGGCGCTACTCGGCTAAGAAAGTACAGGGCGCGGCGGAAAATCATTATCCCACTATGAGCATTGAGGATTTATGTGCGTTGCCTGTGGCTGATCTTGCAGCCCCGGACAGCGCACTCTTTTTATGGGCCACTTTCCCGCAACTCCCGGAGGCGCTCCGGCTGATCGAGGCTTGGGGCTTCACCTACAAAAGCGTTGCTTTCGTCTGGCTGAAAAAGAACAAGAAAGCGGATAGCTGGTTCTATGGCCTTGGCTTCTGGACAAGGGGCAACGCGGAAATCTGCCTGCTGGCTACCAAGGGACACCCGAAGCGGCAGGCTGCCAATATCCATCAATTTATCATTTCCCCGATTGAAGCCCATAGCAAAAAGCCGGACGAGGCCCGCGACAAAATCGTTTCCCTGATGGGCGATCTGCCCCGCGTGGAGCTCTTTGCCAGGCAGACCCCGCCCGGCTGGGCTGTATGGGGAAATGAAGTAACACCAACCATCCCGGACTTTGGGACACATTGTCCCGAAGTACAGAAAGGAGTGTGATCTATGCCCTATGTAAACGTACCAAACGATTTATCCAAAATCAAAACAAAGATGGCTTTCAACCTCACCAAACGCCAGCTTGTCTGCTTCGGCAGCGCGGGCGCAGTGGGGATTCCGGCCTATCTGCTGACCCGTGGCACCCTCGGCAATACCGGGGCGATGTTTCTCATGCTGGGAATTATGCTCCCGGCGTTCCTGCTGGCCATGTATGAAAAGGACGGCTTGCCCTTTGAAAAAGTTGTGCGAAACATTATCCGGGCTAAGTGTCTAAGGCCGGGGATCAGGGCCTACCGAACCGAAAACATTTATGCGCCCTTTGCCGGGCCGGGCGCTGGAAAGGAGGATGTGATTGAAAAACACAAAGAAGAAAAACGGAGCCGCCGCCAAGGGTAAAGGCCGGGCGGCCCTGTCTGCCCAGCAGACAATCCCGTATCTGTCCATGCACCCGGACGGTGTGTGCAAGCTCCCGGGTGGGCTCTATACAAAAACCGTGGAATATGAGGACATCAATTACTCCGTGGCATCCACCGAGGATCAGACCGCCATATTCAGCGGATGGAGCTCATTTCTTAACTACTTTGACAGTTCGCTGCCGTTCCAGCTTTCCTTTATCAATCGCCGTTCCCATTCCCGCAGCCGCTATCAAGTCAATATCCCGAAAGCGGATGACAACTATAACAGCGTCCGGGACGAGTTTACCGGGATGCTGAAAAATCAGATTGCCAAAAGCAATAACGGCATTGAACGCTCAAAATACATCACCTTTGGCATACCCGCCGAGGGGATTGCGGAGGCTCGGCCCCGTCTGGAGCGTGTGGAGGCTGATGTCATGGGAAACTTTAAGCGGCTGGGCGTTCCCTCGGAGCCTATGGACGGGCGGGCCCGCCTTGCGCTGCTTCATAGCCAGATGCATCCGGGGAGCCGCGAGCCGTTCCGCTTTTCGTGGAAAGACATCCCACAGACCGGGCTTGGCACAAAAGACTTTATTGCCCCGGACAGTCTCGACTTCCGCCAGTCCCGCACATTCCGTATCGGCCAGTATTGGGGCGCGGTGTCCTACTTGCAGATTATGGCATCGGAGCTTTCGGATAAGCTGCTGGCGGAAATCTTGGAGCTGGATGCGGAAATGACCGTGACCATGCACATTCAGACCGTGGATCAGCTCAAGGCAATTAAGACCATCAAGGGGAAAATCTCGGACATCGGAAAAATGAAAGTGGAGGAACAGAGAAAGGCTGTGCGCTCCGGCTATGACCCGGATATTCTTCCCCCTGACCTGATTACATTCAGCAAGGACGCAGCGGAACTTCTGGCTGATTTGCAATCCCGCAATGAGCGAATGTTTCTGCTGACCTTTACGGTGGTAAACCTTGCTCCTAACCGCCAGCGGCTGGAAAACGATGTGTTTACCGTGGGCGGTATCGCGCAGAAATACAACTGCGCTCTGCGCCGTCTGGACTGGCAACAGGAACAGGGCTTTGTTTCCTCGTTGGCCCTTGGTTACAACGAGGTAGAAATCCAGCGCGGTATGACCACCAGCTCCACAGCCATCTTTATTCCTTTTATGACAAGGGAGCTCCGCATGGCTGGGCAGGCCCTCTACTATGGCATGAACGCACTTTCTCACAATGTCATCATGGCTGACCGCAAAAAGCTGAAATCGGCAAACGGGATGTATTTGGGCTCTACGGGCTCCGGCAAGAGCTTTGCCGCAAAGCGTGAGCTCTTGAATGTGTTTCTCACCATCCCGCAGGATCGGATCATCGTGGTTGACCCGATGGGCGAATACGCTCCACTGGTGCGAAGGCTGGGCGGCCAGGTGATCGAGATTGCCCCGGACAGCCCGCACCACCTCAATCCGATGGATGTGGAGCTCAATATGGCCGCCGGAGAAAGCCCGCTTTCCATGAAGGCGGATTTTCTTTTGTCCCTATGCGAGCTGGTGGTCGGCGGCAAGGAAGGCTTGCAGCCCATTGAAAAGACGGTCATTGACCGCTGTGTGCGTTTGGTGTACCGGGAACAGGCGCTCGGACTGGAAACTGCAAAAACACCGCTGTTACAGGATTTGTACGAAGAGCTCTTACGCCAGCCGGAGCCCGAAGCCCGGCGCGTGGCAACTGCCTTAGAGCTTTATTGCACAGGCTCCCTCAATCTCTTTAACCATCCTACCAACGTCAAGACGGACAGCCGTGTGGTGTGCATCGTTCTGAAAAACATGGGCGAAAACCTTAGAAAGATTGCAATGCACATCACAAATGAGTTTGTTTCGCAGGCGGTGGATCAGAACTTCCACGAGGGTGCGGCGACTTGGTGCTACTTTGACGAGTTTCATATCCTGCTCCGCGATCCGCTGACAGCCAGCTACTTTGTGGCAGTCTGGAAAATGCTGCGTAAAAAAGGATGTGTGCCGTCTGCTTTGACGCAGAACGTCAAAGACCTTTTGGCCAGCCGGGAAATCGAGAACATTCTGGACAACACGGATTTTATGATCCTGCTTTCGCAGGCACAGAGTGACCGTACCATTCTGGCAAAACAGCTCGGTATTTCCGAGCACCAGCTTTCCTATATCACACACAGCAATTCCGGCGAGGGCCTGTTGTTCTATGGAAATGTGACCATCCCGTTTGTGGATCGGTTCCCTCGCGGAGAAATCTATGACCTGCTGACTACCCGCCCGGAGGATATGAAGAATGAAACGAAAAACGAATAAGGCCAAGGAGGAGGCTTGGTCGCAGACCGCCCACGCCCCTGACGGGGAGCAGCCCGGGCCGGAGGCTTCCGACACTTCGGGACAAAGTGTCCCAAAGTCCAAGTTCCGCAAAAAGAGCCAGCAGGAACAGGCTGCGGCGGCAAAGCTCCGCATGGAGTCCCAAGGCGAAAAGCTGGAACAAGCCCGGGAGAAGCTGGCAAAACAAAAGCCGCCGAAAAAGCCCAGCCCGGTGAAACGCATAGGCCGTGTTGCCAGCGGTTCCGTTCACAGCTTCGTGCATGGCAAAATTTTTGAAGTGGAACAGGAAAATGTCGGCACGGAAGGCGCACACCGTTCTGAGCTTGTGGGAGAAACCGCGCTACGGCATGGCTCCCGCTTTGTGCGCCGTAAAGTCCGGGAACATCCGGCAAAAGTGGTACGCAAGGCCGAGACCCGCTATACCAAGTACACGGCGGACTACCATTTTCACACCGCTGCACAGGAGCACCCGGAGCTGACGAAAAATGCGCTTACCCGCTACTGGCAGAAGCAACGGCTCCGCAGGCAATACCGCAAGCAGGCAAAGGAGGCTGCAAAGCAGGGCGCGGCTGCGGCTGGGAAAACTGCCACAGCCACAGAACGCCTGACTGCCCGGGCAGTGGAATTTGTCAAAAGTCATCCCGCAGGTGCCGTGATTGCGGTGCTCTGTGTGTTACTCCTGTTTGCTATGCAGTCCTGTTCCTCTACCATGCTTATGCTGGGGAACGCCGGGGCCGGTGCATTAGGAGCCAGCACCTATCCTTGTGAGGATCGGGATATGCTGGCCGCCGAAGCCGCCTATTGTGCGCTGGAAGATGATTTACAGCATTATCTGGACACCTATGAAAGCACCCATGACTATGACGAATACCACTTCGATCTGGACGAAATCGAACATGATCCCTATGTGCTGCTTTCTCTTTTGTGTGCGCTCCATGAGGGACAATGGACAATAGGCGAGGTACAGGGAACGCTGCAAATGCTCTTTGACCGCCAGTACATTCTCACGGAGGATGTGGTGGTGGAAACCCGGTATCGCACAGAAACCGACACATGGACGGACGAGGACGGCAACTCCCATACGGACACCTATCAGGTGCCTTACGATTATTACATCTGTACGGTCACGCTGGAAAACTTTGATTTGTCCCATGTACCTGTGTACGTTATGGGCGAGGATCAGCTTTCCCGATATGCCATCTATATGGCAACGCTGGGGAACCGCCCTGATCTGTTCCCGGATTCTCCTTATGTGAACAAGTACATTACCGGGAAACCCGGTGATTACGAAGTGCCCGGAGAATATCTGGACGATGAAACCTTTGCCGCGATGCTTGCCGAAGCGCAGAAATACATCGGCTATCCCTATGTGTGGGGCGGCAGTTCTCCCGCCACTTCCTTTGATTGCTCGGGGTACGTTTCGTGGGTTATCAATCACTCCGGCTGGAATGTGGGCAGGCTGGGAGCCCAGGGGCTCTATAACATCTGTACGCCGACCAGTTCTCCCAAACCCGGTGATCTGGTGTTCTTCAAAGGCACCTATGACACGCCGGGCGTGAGCCATTGCGGGATTTATGTCGGTGATGGAAAAATGCTGCATTGCGGAGATCCCATCGGCTACGCAAATTTGAATACAAGCTACTGGCAATCTCATTTTTACGCCTATGGGCGTTTACCGTGACAGGAGGTTTTGAAATGGCAACTACCAAAAGCATGAAAATTCAGGCCGAGATTGATAAGGTCAAGGCCAAAATCAGTGAACAGCAGGCCCGGCTCAAGGAGCTGGAGCAGAAAAAGCTGGAGGCGGAAAACAGCGAGATCGTGGACATTGTGCGCGGTATGAGCATTTCCCTTACGGAGCTCCCGCTGCTGTTTGAAAAGCTGAAGGACGGAGGTACTTTGGGACAAAGTGTCCCGAAGTCCGAAGAAGAAAAGGAGGAAAACTGAATATGAAACACTTTCGTATGTTGGCGGCGGGGCTTTGCTCCGCCGTTCTTTTATGCGGCTTTGCAATCCCGGCCTATGCCTATTCGGACGGCGGGAATGAGGAACCGCCTGTTGTGGAAGAAACTCCGGCCCCGGAGCCAGCGCCTACCATTACCCCGGGCGAGGGCTTTTCGGAGGATGGAAACCTTGTGACCCGCGATCTGCTCTACGATGCCGCAACCAACAAACAGTTCATCACGGTGGAAACCAGCGGCGGCAACACCTTTTACATTGTCATTGACTATGACAAGCCTGTGGACGAGGACGGCGAACAGTATCACACCTACTTTTTGAACATGGTGGATGAAGCCGATCTGCTGGCGGCACTGGAGGCCGCTGGCGGAGAACTTCCGGCCTGCTCCTGCACAGAAAAATGTGCGCCCGGAGCCATCCATACGGATTGCGAGGTCTGCGCGGTCAACATGACCGAGTGTGCTGGCACAGCTCCCGAACCCGCCCCGGTGACGGAACCTGCGGAGGAGCCGGAACCCGAGCCCCAGCAGAAAAGTAATACCGGGACGCTTCTGCTGATCTTGGCAGTGGCTGTTCTGGGCGGCGGTGCAGGCTGGTACTTCAAAATATACCGCCCGAAGCATGAAAAAGCTGCTGTACCCGAAGAGGATTACAGTGAGGAACTGGCTGATTATGACGATCCCGAGGACGATGGGCCGCCTTGGGACGAGGACGATACCGAAAGTGAGGATAATGAATGAGATTTACCAACAACCCCTATGAGGGATTTATGAAAGAAAAAAGCTACTTTAAGGGTGTGCCGCCCAGCCTGCCGCCGAAGGGCTCCCGTTGTGAAGGCTGCCCTTACTGGCGCGGGATCGGCTGCGTGTTCTGCTACCGGGAGCAGCTCAAACCACCGGGCAACGGGAGGTGATGCTGTGGGCCGAGAACTGACCCGGACAGAAAAAGCGGCAATCCGCAGGCTGGTGTCAAAATGGTGTGCCAACTATGACCGGGACTGCGGCTGCCTGCCGCTGGATTGCGAGTGCTATATGTTTGGGAAATGCTGGACGGGGGCTTATTGCCGCAACTTCCGCGAGGCTGTTCTGCCCCTTGATCCGGCGCTGGAGGCTGCGTTGCTGACAGAGGGGCCAAGGCCGGATTTCAAGGCTTGCCCGGTATGTGGCAGAGCCGTGGCTCCTGATGGACGGCAAACCTATTGTTCGGCGTCCTGTGCAAAGGTGGCACACCGCAGACAGCAGCGGGAATATATGCGAAAAAAGCGGGGCTGATGTGTTGACAATTAGGACACCCAAAACCCGCTTGTGACAAGGCTTTTTAAGGCCCTTTTCTGCGGGAGGCGTATGTTTCTACGTCCGGCCCTGTTTCCGTGAGATGCTGTCAACATTTTAGCTGCCGGGGCTTTGGGACAATTTGTCCCAAAGTTCCGGCTTTTGTGGAAGGAGGTACTATGCCGAAATATTATCCGATCAATGAAGAAGCCGCAAAGCGGGCAAAGGATATGAACAGCTTTTCCGACTATCAGCCGGGCTCCGCTACGGCGAGCTACCGGGCAATGGTCGATGAAGCGTATGCAGCGGCGGAACGCCAGAAAGCCCGTGTCGATCCCATGTACCATGATAAGATTGACACACTGGTGGATCGCTATGCCCGGAAACTTGCCGAAAATCTGAATGAACGCAATGTGATTGATGCCCGTGTACCCTCTATTCTGATCTCCGGGGGCGGTAATTTCCCTGTGGCAAAGAAGCACAAGCAGAACGCCGCCCGGGATCGCAACTATGGAGAGTATGCGGAGATCTCAAAACTGCTTGATAAAATCCGCTCTGTTGGTATGGGCGGGATCAGCGCAGACGATGATCTGGCCGTGGAAAAGCTGACAAAAAAGCTGGAGGGGCTGGAGTTCCAGCAGGCCACCATGAAGGCGGTCAATGCGTATTTTCGGAAACACAAAACGCTGGACGGCTGCCCGGAGCTTACGCCGGAGCAGGCAGAAAAGCTCAAAGCAGATATGGCGCAGTCATGGCACTTGGATAAAAGCAAGCCGTACCCCGCCTATCTGCTTTCCAACAACAACGCCAACATCCGCCGTGTACGCCAGCGCATTGAGGAACTGAGCAGCCGCTCCGAGTTTGCTGGCTGGACATTCCCCGGAGGCGAGGCAAAAATCAACGAGGATGAAAACCGTTTGCAGATTATTTTCGAGGAAAAGCCCGATGCCGATCAGCGGCAGGAACTGAAAAGCAACGGCTTTAAGTGGGCTCCCAGCCAAGGGGCATGGCAGCGGCAGCTTAACCAGAACGCCATCCGTGCTGCGGCCCGGATAGACTTTCTGCGGCCCGAGGACGGTACAAGCCCCTATCAGCTCCAGCCGTTTGTGAAAAGAGAAAACAAAGAAATGTCTCGATGATGGGAGGTGTACTATGGACAAAAATCAAGGCTATGCTATTTTGAAGGCGGTCATGCTGGAAAATGGGCGGGGATTTGCATTGGGCGAGCATCCCACCGCGCCATCCCGCTATGTCACATGGGCCTGCTATGATGACAAGGACGGCCAGCGGCAGTATGAATGGGGTCACTATGGAAATGACCGCACCGCGATGGAACAGGATTTCACAGACCGGGTGCAGGACTATCAGCGTATTTATAACGTCGGGATCAGGCAGACCGAGGCTCCCGGCCTTTACAAGTATTATTCGACCCAGCGGCCTGTGGACATCGGGACATTCCCGAAGCCGCCTTATAACAAGCCGGATGAAATCTTCAATTACGATCAGCGCATCCCGGTGGAAAATGGCTCGTTCTTGGCTTGGGGCTATCTTACCTATACCCGCCCGCTAACGGAAAAACAGGCATCCGACTATGAGCTGCGTCCTGCGCCTGATAATCCCGACAGGCCCCGTCCGATTGCCGAGCAGATGAAAAATGCTGCAAAGTTGGCGGAGGCAGATCGCGGCTCAGAGGCTCCGGCTCCCCAGCGTAGGCAGCCTGACCGTGGCGATAGATAAGGAGGTGCGTATATGGAAAAGAAACGTGAACAGGAATTGTCTGTACTGGAGGTGCTGCGCCTGCACCGTGAATTTCATTTGCCGCGCCCTGTTCCGGCAGACAAACAGGAAAAGCCGCTGGATAAGGTAAAGGAGCCGCCCCGCGCCTGCCGCAGCCGGGAGCGTGAGGAGCGATGACAAAAAAGCGCCGCCGTCCGATCCATCTTCATGTGATGGTGTCGGAGGCGGAGCAGGCTCTGATTCAAGAACGTATGGCGGAGGCTGGCATCCGTAACATGGGAGCCTATATGCGGAAAATGGCCCTGAGTGGGTATGTGCTTCATGTTGACCTTTCGCCTGTTCGTGAGCTGGTTTCGCTCCAGCGGCGATGCTCCAACAATCTGAACCAAGTGGCAATTCAGGCCAACACCTACGGCGCAATTTATCCCGAAGAACTCGCGGCCTTACAGCGGGACTATGCCGCGTTGTGGGGGCCGCTGTCTGATCTTTTGAAACAGCTCTCCGCGCTGGTAGAGCTCTGACCCATCCGGGGAGTGGTTGATACCGCTCCCCGGCTTTTTCTACTTCGGGACAAAGTGTCCCAAAATAAAAATACTATTTGCCGGAAGGAGGGATTTCTACGGCGACCACCTACATCCGCCCTTATAAAACAGCGGCAGGAAAAAGTGCAATTCAAACGATGGAGGATCGTTTCACCTATGGCCTGAACCCAGAAAAGCTGGGAGCCGTATCTTCCTATCTCTGCGATCCGAACACGGCCCCCGCCGAGTTTCTTCTGGTAAAAAGTCAATACCTTGCAGAGACAGGCCGGGCCGTATCTCGCGGGGCCCTGTTCTTTCAGATCCGGCAGGCGTTCCTGCCCGGGGAAGTTGCGGCGGAAGAAGCAAACCGTATCGGCTATGAAACGGCGATGCGCTGGACAAAGGGAAAGTATCAGTTCTTCGTCTGTACGCATACCGACAAGGCCCATACCCATAATCACATTTATTTCAATGCGACGGCCTTTGATCGCTCCCGGAAATTTCATAATTTCATCGGTTCATCTTTTGCCCTGCGGCGGCTCTCTGACCGCGTGTGCATCGAACATGAACTGTCTGTTATCCAAAATCCGCGCCAGCACAGCAAGGGCCGCTTTCTTCACTATGGCCAGTGGATCGGAGAAAAGCCGCCCTCTGCCAAGCAGCGAGTACGGCTGGCTATTCTTGCCGCTTTGGAGAAAAAGCCCACAGACTTTGCCGACTTTCTTCGTCTCATGGAGGAGTCCGGCTTTTCGGTGAAACAGGGACGCGGCGGTGTCATCTCATTCCTTGCACCCGGGCAGGAAAAACCGACCCGGCTCCGGGCTTCCACACTTGGAGCCGGATTTGACCCGGAGGACATCAAGGCGGTAATTGCCGGGGAACGTCCGCTCCCCGAGGAGCCCACGGTTCCGCCACGGCGAGTTAATCTCATCATCGACATTCAAGAGCGTATGGCCCAGGGCAAGGGCCCGGCCTATGAACGATGGGCCAAGGTCTACAACTTAAAGCAGATGGCGGCTGCGCTCCAGTATTTGCAGGAGCATCATCTGACCGACTATGCAGCATTGACGGCCCGCACCGAGGCTGCGGTGGATCACTTTCACAAGCTGTCTGACGAGCTCCGCACAACAGAGGAGGCGCTTTCCAAAACCTCGGAGCTGATGGCTGCCACGGTGGACTATGCCAAGACCCGCCCGGTGTTCGATGGGTACAAGGCTGCGCGGTACAGCAAAAAGTATCTGGCCCAGCATGAAGCGGAGCTTGCCACTTACCGGGCGGCAAAGGATACCATGAACACCATACTGAACGGCGCAAAACTCCCTAAGATTGAAGCACTAAAAAAATCCCGTCGTGAGCTGGCGGGACAAAAGAAAGAGCTTTATGCAGAATACCGGGAGGCCCAGCGGAAAATGCGGGAGGCCGTTGCAATAAAAGCGAACATTGATCATCTGCTCGGCATAACAGACGAGCGTGAAAATAAGGCCCAGGAACGATAGTGACGGGCCGCAGACTACGGTGCAGCGCACCGGGACTTTGGGACAATTTGTCCCGAAGTACAGCGGGTTTGGGGAGCTCCCCAACAAGCATTTTTGCGGGCCCTGCGCCCTGCAAAAATTTCGGAGTGTGGCCACACCCGAATTGCTTGCCAAAACGCGCAACCCGCAACATGGCGCAAAAAAACGGAGGGTACGCTTTCTTTTACGTTTCCTCCGTTTCTTTCGATGCTTTCATCGCTTGGATTGTAGCTTCAACGATTTTCAATTCTCTTTCGTCCAAGGCGTTCAACATGGCATCAATCCGCTTTCTGCACTCGCTCCCGCTATTTTGGGACGGGTAAAAGTATTGATCCACCGATATATCAAACATTGTGACCATCTGATAAAAGGTGTTGAGGCTTGGATGCTGACCGTCATTTTCGTTATACATAATGGTACGCGGAGCGCGGTCAACAATATAGGCCAGTTGCTCCTGTGTCATGCCGCTGGCTTCTCTTGCCCGCTTGATGGCGAGCCCTATATCGTGAAAATCAAAGCGTCTTTCATCTCGTTCTATCTTCATAACATCACCTGATATGATTTTACATTTCATGTGATATTATTTGAACGACTGTGCATTTCATACTACTGACTATTTAATTTCACTTTAACGATTGGCGACCCTACCTTGACTGCCATCAAAATATAAAGTATTATATGCTTAGCCTTGACTAACCCAGAAAGGAGGGCGCACGATGACAAATCAATATATGACGAAGCTGTACCACGATCTGCTCTCCAACTCTCCGCAGACAGTGACAATAGATATTCCGGCTGATATGGGAACGGGCCAGATTTCGCAGGTTGTTACAAAGCAAGGAGCGGTTGTATCTGACTGGAAAATGAATTATTTTTCAGATATGAATGTGCAAGGGGTAAGCTGCGAAGATTATATTCAACTTCTATTTTGCTTCAATGATGGCGTATCGTGGAATATTGCAGATGCACGTCAAAGTGTCAGCATACAGAAAGGCGAATCTTGTATTTATCGAGGACATGGTAAGATGGAATACCTGTGTTATTCCGGTAAAACAGACTTCCTTTTCAAAAATATAAAAATTCCCATGCCCTATTTTCACAAAATCTTGAATGACTACTTTGAAGATAGTGAGATAGATGCTTATGAGAAGAAGTTATTGACTGGCATTTCAAAAGTGAACATTACCCCATATATGGAACACATTTTTGCGGAGGTAAAAGATTTTACGCAATACCGGGGCGGTTTAGGGTATTTATTTCTGGAAAGTAAGGTTTTTGAATTGCTGTCCGTGTATTTGAGTGAAGTATTGGAACTCAGTATTCTTTCATCAAGCTATATCAGCATTTCTAAAAGTGACAGGGACTCGATTACCGAAGCAAAACGGATCATCGACAGCCAGCTTGCTTTTGCGCCGAGTTGTGAGGAACTGGCGAAAAAGGTAAATATCAGTGTTTCCAAACTGACGAAAGGATTTAATTCTTTATTTGGAACATCAGTCCACGCATATATTATAGATCAAAGACTGGAAAAAGCGGCAGGGCTGCTTTTGGAAAGCGACTTGAATGTAAGCCAGATCGCAACGCTGGTTGGATATTCAAAACCGAGCAATTTTGCGGCTGCGTTCAAAAAGAAATATGGAGTAATACCTAAGAACTATAAAGATGAAAATACGATTGGCTAAACCTAAAAAATACCGATTTTGGGTAGAATGAAATCGGGTTTGGGTTGGATGTAACAACGGAAATTGGTACAATTTGCGATGTGGTTAGAGAACATTAACCGCATCGCATTTTTTATTTTCCAAATAAAGTGAGGAGGAATAAGAGTATGAAACAAAAGCTAAATGCGAAAGATTTTATTCTCATCGGTGTTTTAACGGCCCTCATGTGGATTATCTGCATGGTTATCAGCACCATTATGAGCGTGGCTGGCCCGGTGACAAACGTATTTTACCCGTCCGTTGTTGCGATCCCGAATGGCATCGTTATGATGCTCCTGCTGGCTAAGGTTCCGAAGAAAGGCGTGTTTACCATTTGCGCCGCAATTCAGGCTATCCTGTTCCTGCTGGTTGGTGCTTTCTGGTTTATTCCTATCGGCTTGGTAATTGGCGGTATCATTTGCGATTTTCTGGTTATGAGCCGGAATGAAATCACAATGAAGTCCATGATGGCAGCCTATGCGCTGTTCAGTGCTATCTTCGCTTTTAGTGCTATCTGCCCCATCAAATTTCTTCAAAGCGCATTTGTCGGAGCAATGGAGAAAAACAATATTGCACCAGAGTACATTCAGGGAATGTTGAGCATTACTTCCGTTCCCATGCTGGTAGTCATTGTTGCTGCCGGGTTGGTGGGCGGTCTGATTGGTGGCTTTATCGGTCAGAAAGCATTGAAAAAACACTTTATCAAAGCTGGACTTGTTTCAGTGAAATAACAGGATCAGCCCCCTGAAACTTTATCAGGCAATACAGGCAAGCGGGCTGCCTGACTTCAGAGCGTGGGGCTGAGGGCAGTCCCGCGCTTTGATTTTTATAGGGAGACATTTGAATGGAAGAAGCACAAATTAAACAAATAATTGAGCGGCAGCCCCTACACGGCTCTGCGCTCCTCGACCCACGCTGCAAGATACTTCTTTTGGTCTGCATTGGTTTTGTCAGTTATTTTCTGGCCGGAGAAGTTGTCAGTCTCGCGCTCATGCTGGTTTATGGGCTGTTTATTGCCTTGGGTAACGGTGGAAAATGGGCTGTCAAAATGATAGTGACCTATATTATTGTTGCTTATCTCAATGCCCTGCTCCGTTATGTCCAAGTTCCGGTTTTAAGTGTGATTATGAGCGTGTTCGGCGTGACGGTCTTAAAATTGATCCCTATCATGATGATGGGACTTTGGATATTGCGAACTACATACATGGATGACTTAATGGTGGCACTTCAACGGATGCGGTTGCCCCAGGCGGTCACAATTCCCCTTGTTGTTATGTTCCGATATATCCCTACTTTACGGATTGAATACCGACGAATCCGAAGCACGATGGATATTCGAGGTATCAGCGATACTGTGTGGAAACGGGTATCCCATCCGTTAGCAACCATAGAATATATTTTGATACCTCTGCTGATGCGGTGCTTGAAAGTTACCGATGAACTGGCAGCATCCGGCACAACACGCGGTCTGGAGTTGGAGTGCAAGCGATATGCGCTGCGGCCAATCCGTTTTTCGTGGCGGGAAATTGTGGTATCGCTGTTGGGTATCCTCTTTTTGGTCGGGTTATTGTTTATCGACCAGACTAAAATCGGGGAAATCATTTTATGGAGGGTGTGACGATGATCTCATTTCAGAATTTCAGCTTTCGTTATGAAGAAAGCAAAGACTTTACCCTCCGTGGCATTGATATGACCGTACAGACAGGAGAATTTATTCTTTTGACTGGGCGAAGCGGCTGCGGCAAAACAACCCTGATCCGCTCGCTCAATGGTCTGATTCCGCACTTTTATCCCGGAGAAATCCAAGGGGATCTGCTCATGGACGGTCATTCGCTGCTGGAAATGAAGCCGTCTGAATTGGCCGGACAGGTTGGAACGGTATTCCAAGACCCACGTTCTCAGTTCTTTATGACGGATACCACGCGGGAATTGGCTTTCGGCTGCGAAAATCTCGGACTGCCCCGCGAGGAAACGATTGACCGCATTGCAAAAGCGGCGAAAGAGTTGGAATTGGTAGACTACTTGAACAGAAGTATCTTTTCTTTATCCAGCGGGGAAAAACAACAGATCGCAATCGGTTCTGTTTATGCGCTGGTGCCAAAAGTATATATTTTTGATGAACCATCGGCCAATCTGGACTATGCCGCTACCAAACGGCTGGCAGAAATTATGGGAAAACTGAAACACGCTGGATACACCATTTTTGTGGTAGAGCATCGTTTTTATTATTTGCGCGATCTGATTGACCGAGCCTTTCTCATTCAGAATGGAAAAATTGAGCATGAGTTCACAAGGGAACAGTTTTGCTCTCTGCCTGAAGAAACACGAATTTCTTATGGTCTGCGGACAGCATACCCGGAACGCGATGCAGAACATTATCAGGAAAAGCCGCATACAAAGGACGAGACACATCGGCTGGAAGTTCACAATTTAAGTTTTGCCTACAAGAAAGGGCCGGATATTTTCCAAAATGTCAGCTTTGAAGCTCATGCAGGAGATGTGATCGGTATTCTGGGCCATAACGGAGCCGGAAAAACAACCCTCTTATCTATTCTAACGGGTCTGCTAAAGCAGCAGCGTGGCGAGGTCTGCTTTGACGGCAAAAAACTTACACCACGCCAGCGGCGGGCACTTTCCTATCTTGTCATGCAAGATACGGATTATCAGCTTTTTGCCAGCAGTGTGGAGGAAGAACTATCCCTTGGTATGAAGGACGATTGCAAAGAAAAAGTGGATGAAACGCTGAAAGCACTGGAACTATCAGATTACCGGGAACGGCATCCGGCATCCCTTTCAGGTGGTCAAAAGCAGAGGGTTACTATCGGTGCGGCAATCGTAAAGGGCAGCCCAGTGATCTACTTTGACGAGCCTACCAGTGGTTTGGACTATGATTCTATGGTGCGTGTCAGCAAACTGATCGAACAACTTTCAAGCTCTGGTGTGATCGTGTTTGTGGTGTCACACGATTTTGAATTTATTGTTCGTACCTGTACGGAGGTGGTTCAGTTGGATGATGACGGGGCTATTCAAAATCAAAGGCTTTCACCAGAAATTTTGAAAACGCTGTCCGAAAAATATTTTAACTGATAAGGAGGTTGGAATTATGTTTCAAAAAGTATTTGAGTATGCAGGGCCTCATAAGAAGGGGCTTTATGCAGCAACGGTCATCGTGCTGGTCAGCGTCCTGATGGGTGTCCTGCCCTTTGTGTTGGCTTATCAGGTGATAGCGCCGCTGGTCATGGGTGAATCTATTGGAGCATCCTTTATCATTTTGCGCGTGGTTCTTGTCTTGGCGTGTCTGGTGCTGCAAGCCCTTTTCTATGGCTGGGGGCTGAATCTTTCTCACAAAGCCGCTTACGACACGCTGCTCCGTCTGCGGACGGCACTTCAAAAACGGTTTGAAAAGTTGCCCCTCGGTGTCATTCAGGATAAAGGCACCGGCACAGTCAAAAAGCTGTTCGTGGATGATGTAGACAGTCTGGAAGTTTTGCTGGCTCACTCCATGCCGGAGGGAATTGCAAACCTGATGATCCCTATTGCGGTTTATGTGGCAATGTTCTTTGTGGATTGGAAACTGGCGCTTCTGTCGCTGGCATCCATTCCGATCAGTCTGATTGCCATGATGACGATGTATTCCGTTGGCATGAAGAAAATGGGGCCTTACTACATGGCCGGACAAAAGATGAACAATACCATTATTGAGTACATTAACGGTATGGAAGTTGTCAAGGTATTCAATAAGGACGCAGATTCCTATGAGCGGTTCCGCAAAGATGTATCAGATTATCGGGACTATACTCTGGCGTGGTACAAGGCGGCGTGGCCGTGGATGGCAATTTACAGCAGTCTGCTTCCATGCACCATTATTCTGACTTTGCCTGTTGGCGCATGGTTCGTTCTCTCTGGCTGGTCTACTCTGCCTAATTTGATCTTGGTACTGTGTCTTTCTTTAAGTATTGGTATGCCGCTGCTGAAATCTCTCGGTTTCCTGCCTACCATGCCCCAGCTCAACTATAAAATTTCTGCATTGGAGCAGGTGTTGGATGCGCCGGAGCTCCAGCAGACAGAAGATGCGTTCCACGGGAAAGATGACACCATTACTTATGACCATGTTTCTTTCGCTTATCAGACCACACAGCCCGGCCCTGATGGAAAGCCTGTTGTAATTGAGGATGAAGTTCTCCATGACATTTCCTTTACGGCAAAAGCTGGACAGAAAACAGCCCTTGTTGGTGAATCTGGCTCCGGCAAGAGTACATTAGCGAAACTGCTGATTCACTATTATGACCCGCAGAAAGGCGGCATTTCCATCGGTGGGCAGAAACTTTGCGATATGAGCCTTGAAACACTGAACAGCCGTATCTCCTATGTGGCACAGGATCAATACCTGTTCAACACCTCTCTGCTCGAAAACATTCGGCTTGGTCGGCTGAACGCAACGGATGAAGAAGTGGTGGAGGCCGCAAAGAAAGCTCAGTGTATGGAGTTCCTTGAGAAACTTCCGCAGGGTATTCATTCAATGGCTGGTGATGCAGGAAAAATGCTCTCCGGCGGTCAGCGCCAGCGTATTTCTCTGGCAAGGGCAATCTTAAAGAATGCTCCAATTGTGGTGCTTGACGAGGCAACTGCCTATGCCGATCCCGAAAATGAGGAAAAGATGGAAGCTGCCATTGCAGAGCTTGTAAAAGGTAAGACCCTTGTGGTTATCGCGCACAAATTACCAGCCATTATGAACGCAGATCAGATTTGTGTTATGGATCACGGAAAGCTGGTTGCAACGGGCAAACATCAGGAGCTGATCCAGTCCTGCCCAGAATATCAAAAGTTGTGGAAAGCGGCACAGGACAGCGCCGAGTGGAAAGTACATACTGCAAAGGAGGGGAAATAAATGTTTGCTTTGTTTTCAAGAATATTGAAACTTTCCGACCATTATAAGAGCCGTATTCAGGGCGCATTTGTTTGTGCGTTTCTGGAATCCATTCTGTCCAAAATGCCGATTTTTCTGGCCTTTGTGGTTTTGAGTGGATTTGCAAATAAGACGATTACCGGGCAGACTTGTCTTTATGTGGGACTTGGCCTTGCCGCTATTGTGCTGGTTCAGATGCTCGTCCACTATCTTAGTGACAGCCTGCAAAGTGCAGCGGGATATTTGATGTTCGCTGACAAGCGTATCGAATTGGGCGGCCATCTGCGGAAACTTCCGATGGGATATTTCACTTCCGGCAATATTGGCAAGATCAGTTCTGTCCTCAGTACCGACATGGTGTTCATTGAAGAAGTCGCTATGAGTACGCTGGGAAACATGATGAGCTATCTGCTGTCCTCGCTGGTTTTGCTGGCGTTCATGTTTTATCTGAATTGGCAGCTTGGCTTGATTGCTGCGATAGTTACTATTTTGGCATGGCTGGTATCTAAGGGAATGAACAAAGTTTCCCTACGAGAAGCAGCAGGCCGTCAGGAGCAGAGTGAACGGCTGACCGATGCGGTGCTGTCTTTTGTGGAGGGCATTGGTGTTATTAAGAGCTATAACCTGCTTGGAGAAAAATCCGAAGAACTGTCCGGCAATTTCAAACGTTCCAGAAATACATCGCTTGACTTTGAACGGAAAATGACCCCGTGGACAATGGGGCTGAATATCCTTTACGGTATTGGTATTGCGGCAATTTTCGGCCTGTCTATTGTGTTGGAACAGAGCGGTGCACTTTCTTTGGCTTATGTGTTGGGTGTTCTGCTATTTGTATTTGATCTTTTTGGCCCGTTGAAGGCTCTCTATGGAGAAGCATCCAGACTAACCGTTATGAACGCTGCCCTTGATCGTATTGAAGCGGTATTGGATGAACCGGAACTTTCCGACAACGGCAAGCAGCATATTCCGGCTCAGGCACAGCCGGGACAGCCGGAAGTCCTGTTCAACGATGTTACATTTGCTTATCAGGATAAAGAGGTTTTGCACCATATCAGTTTTGCCATGAAGAAAAATTCTATGACAGCGCTGGTTGGGCCATCCGGTAGTGGTAAGTCCACCATTGCAAACTTACTGGCGCGGCTTTGGGATGTAAAATCCGGCAATGTGACGATAAGGGGTGTGGATATTCGCAATGTACCTCTGTCGGAATTGATGAATCAGATCAGCATGGTATTCCAGCGCGTGTATCTGTTTCAGGACACCATTTACAACAATATCATCATGGGAAAGCCGGATGCCACGGAAGAAGAAGTCTATGAGGCTGCCAGAAAAGCCCGCTGCTATGATTTCATTATGGCTCTGCCTGATGGGTTCCAGACAGTGGTTGGCGAAGGCGGTGCGACACTCTCTGGTGGCGAAAAGCAGCGTATTTCGATTGCCCGCTGTATCCTGAAAGACGCGCCTATCGTCATTTTGGACGAAGCTACCGCGAGTGTGGATACGGACAATGAAAGCTATATTCAGGAGGCTATTTCCGAATTGGTGAAGGGAAAGACCCTGCTTGTAATTGCTCACCGCCTAAATACCATCCAGAACGCCGATCAGATTTTAGTTATAGACAACGGCCAGATTGCACAGCAAGGAACCCATGAGGAACTTTTGAAACAGCCTGGTATCTATCAGGATTTTATCAATATCCGAAAGAGTGCGGCTGGCTGGAGTCTTGCTTAATGGCGAAAGGAGCTGCCTATGAAACTTCATACTGCCGGAGAGGATTATTTGGAGGCCGTGCTTATACTTCAAAAGAAGCTCGGTATGGTGCGTTCCGTGGATGTTGCCCGGTATATGGAGGTTTCAAAACCCAGCGTATGTTACGCAGTAGGAACTTTACGGGAGGGCGGCTTTCTGACAACAGACGAAAAACATTATCTACATCTGACCGAACGTGGTCGGGATGTGGCTGAAAAAATCTACGAACGCCATTGCTTTTTAACAAAGCACCTCATATCCATAGGCGTTGATCCTGAAACGGCAGAGGCTGATGCCTGCCGGATTGAACATGATATTAGCGCAGAAACCTATGAACGGCTGAAAGAATTAGTCACGAAAGAATAATTACATAGCGTATAAACCTGCCCCGACTACGGGGAAAGAAAAAAATCGTTGGTTGGGGCAGGTGATTTTGTGCGCCTATTTTAAGTTATTACCTTAACGGCGGTTTTGAAAAATCAGAGCCGCCGTTTCTTTGCGTCTACACAAACCAATGACGACTTGCAGGGACACGGTAGCCGATTGGAGGTCATTTTGCCGTGTCCATTTTAGTATTTCATTGTTCGCGTGATCTGCACCAGCTAAAAAAAGCGTAGCCCCTCCATCGGAGCAGTCCGGCTTTGAATATGAAATTAAACAGTACATAACCGATAATATATTTTCGTGCGCTTGTGCGGCTTCGTGTCGCGCAGGCGCATTTTGCTTTCCAGACTTCGAGACAAAGTGTCCCGAGGTGCGGTGCCGTTCTCCGCCGTTACTCCATTTCGTTTCCGACCAACCCCGAACAAACTGAAATGGAGGATTTTACGATGACTACTATCAATTTGAAAGATTTTTATTATTGGTACACGCAGGATCAGCTTATCGAAGTTTCTGACGAGGTGGCCGAGGTATTCAAGGCCGATGCCCGCTATGAGATGGCCTACCAGCGGCGGCTCTCCCGGCACAAGGCGCAGTATTCTCTGGACTGCGATGACGGGATTGAGTATTCCGCTTGCCTGCATGAGCCGACCCCGCAGGAGCTCCTTGAACGGATGGAAACCTTTCTTCGTCTGTGGAACGCTCTCAATTCTCTGCCGGAGATCCAAGGCCGTAGAATTGACGCACATATCATTCTTGGCAAGTCGATTAAGGAAATTGCCGAGGCCGAGGGCGTACATGAGGAGTCTATTCGCCAGTCGATCAAGCGTGGCCTTGAACGCATGAAAAAAACTTTTTGATTTTTTCTTCTTAACCCACTTGGAATTGATGAAAAAATGTCTCGGTTTATGAGAGGAGGTTTTCTTCCTACCGCAAGGGAATAACGGCAACCCTGAGTAAGTACGTGGAGCCAGACGGTGGGTGCGCGGTGACATTTCCCAAAAGAGATTGAGCTAACAACACCAACACTGTAAATGGGCCCGGCCATCCCAAGGCCATGATCCGGTGCTGAACAGGTTGGCTGCCTGTTCCTCCGGGCTTGTCGCTTTACTTGCGTTGAGAGCGCCGCACAGAAAATAACGATTGTCTTTGGACAGGCCAAGTAAATATGTGCGGCGCTCTCTAATATTCAAAAACTATAATAAACCTCGAGACAAAGTGTCCCAAGGTGGAGTAAGGCAACAGGCCAGCATCCCGGTGGTGCTGGCCTGTTGCGTTTCCCCACCAAACAGCGGGAGGCGTTCTATCAATCTGCGAAGGAGGTTTACCGTGAAATTAACTACACAGGAACTTGAACAAATGAGAAGCGTTGACATTGGCGCGGTGGCTGCCGAGTCCCTGCCTGATGTGAGCGGTATGACCTTTGACAATGCGCTTTCCCGAAAGGAGCGCATCTCTCGATTTTTGCAGACTGTCAAAAATCCATACTGCTTTTGCATCGGTGGTGTTGGCGTGAAAATTGAATTTGCTGAAAGCGGGCCATCTCTCCAAGATAAGCTGACGGATTTCCTGCTGCGGCAAAGAAGCGGGCTGTAACTTCGGTTACAGCTCGTTTTGCTTCTTCGAGACAAAGTGTCCCGAAGTGGAGGCATCCTTGTTGTCCTCCCCGGACAGAGTTATAATATAAGTGTAATGTGATAGGGAAGGAGGAACAATGGCACGAGCAAAAAACAGAGGGTATCAGCAGAGTTTCTCTCCCTCTTACACAATCCGCCGCTGGCGGCTGGGCATCTATATCCGGCTTTCAAAGGAAGATTTGAAAAAAGGAAAAGACGATAGCAACAGCGTAAAGAACCAGCGTGACCTACTGAACGATTTTTACCGACGCAACATTGACGAGTTTGAAAGCATCACGGAATATGCGGATGATGGTCATACTGGAACGGACGCCAACCGTGAAGATTTTCAACGGCTCTTGGCGGATGTCATGAGTGGTAAAATCAACTGCGTTATAGTAAAAGACCTGTCCCGCTTCGCACGAAATTATAGCGATGCCGGAAGTTTGATCGATAACCTGTTTGTTCAAATGGGTGTTAGCTTTATCAGCCTTGCTGAGAATGTGGACAGCTACAAGAACCCCGACAGCGTTTCAAATATCATCGTTCCCATTACAAACGTGATGAACGATAATTACTGCTATCAGACTTCCAAAAAGATCCGGCAGGTATTTGATTACAAACGGCGCAACGGCCAGTATATCGGAGCATTTGCTCCTTACGGCTATGTAAAGCACCCAAAGGACAAGCACAGGCTGATTGTTGATCCCGATGCTGCTGAAAATGTCAAACTCATTTTCACAATGCTTATTCAAGGGTCATCAAAACGTGCTATCGCGCTGTACCTGAACGAACACGGCGTACCGAGCCCCTCGGCTTACAAGGTACAAAAGGGCTTGCCTGTTTCGACAAGAGGGTATGACGATCCTATGTGGGGAGTCCGCATGATCCACTCCATTCTTACCAATCCGACCTACACCGGGGATTTAGCCCAAGGCCGGAGCCGGGTGAAAAGCTACAAGGTACACCAGATTGAAGCTGTTCCCCGTGAGGAATGGGTAGAAGTCGCTGGAACGCATGAGGCCATTATCGACTATGAAACTTTCGATAAGGTACAGGCTCTCTTACAGCGTGATACCCGTACTTCCCCGAAAGGCCGTGAGGTACATTTATTCAGCGGTTTTCTGAAATGTGCCGATTGCGGGCGGGCCATTACCCGATGCGTTGGCAAGAACAACAATGTATATTATTCTTGCTCAACCTATAAGAACCGTTCCCGGACAGCCTGCACCATGCACTCAATCAAGCATGAACGTCTGGAGGCTGCTGTTCTGTTCGCCGTACAGCATCAGGTACATTTAGCTGTTTCCTACTCGGAAATCGTTACGCAGATCAATTCCGCTCCAATCAAAAAAAGCCAGTCTTACCGACTGGACGATCTGATAGCTGCAAAAGAGCGAGAACTGACAAAGATAACACGCTACAAGCAATCTCTTTATCAGGACTGGAAAGACGGTGAAATCACCCAGCAGGAATACCGGGATATGAAGGCCGACTATGAACGGCAGACTTCTGATATTTCCGCAGTGCTCACTCGTCTGAACGCTGAACGCGCAGAACTGGCAAACGGTGTAGACAACGAGCATCCTGCACTGGTAGCCTTTATGAAGTATCAGAACATTGAAGCCCTCAACCGTGAAATCTTGGTTGAACTTGTGGACTATATCAAGGTCTATGAAAACGGCAATATCAGCGTGAAATTCAAATTTGCTGACGAACTCCGCAAGATTGCCGAGTACATTGAAATCAACACTACGGAAGATACCGCAGTAGCGGGCTAACCCCCGCTACGAACCCCTTTGACAGTGTGTTTTCCTAATAGGCGCTAATCATATGAGATAAACAAAGACGGCTGTGCTTATTTTTGCACAGCCGTTATTTTTGTAAATGTGAACTGTACTTATAAAATTCTTAAAATTGTGCATACAAATAATGACAGTGGTGTTGTATAATGACAACATCACAAGATAAATGTTAAATAAATAAGAAGGCACATAACCGTTATTATTCCCGGTTATGTGCCTTTTGCGGTATAATAAATTTGTGAACAATACAACATGCTAAAAACAATCTTATTTGGTTTTATGGACAAAGGAAAGTGTACCCTTTTTTAAACAATTGCCTTATTTCTTTACAAAAAATTGAAAAGAGCTGTGTGTATTGCCTTTTAATAATCTTCGGGATTTTCGTAGGCGTATTTGATTCTTGCTATTTCGCCTTTGAGTAGGGCATTGTCAATGTCGATTTGATAGTCGTGGTAATCCCATGGGAGATCTTCTCCTCTATGAGCGTAGGTGAAATCGCTCTTGCCGGTTTTGTCAATTTTCTTGATAAGTTTGAGCAACTCATCTGCCGACATATCATCAATGATTCCTCTGCCTGCTCCGTCGGAAACCTTTGGATAGGATCGTCCGCTGCCTTTTGGCATTTCTTCATCAGACAGCAGAGTTATTTCAAACTCCTGTTCCTCGCCAAAATCATAAATCATATGAATTTTATCGCCAATTTCAAGTTTTAATTTGCCGAGTTTCGTTTCTGACATAAGCTTTGGTTTTGTCTGAAATTCTTCGTCGTCCAACTCGTAATCTGTGCCTTTGTATGTCATCATGAAAAGGCGATATGCACAGGTGCTGAATGACGAAAGCACAGCATAGCCCAACACAGCCATTGTCGAATTTGAAGAAATCTGAATATCCCGCCATATTTTGTTTTCGCATCCTATATAGACAATTTTGAATGTACCTCCATTGTTAATTCAAAGTATCTTCGCCCTCGTTATAGAGAGCCTCGTTGATTTCTACAACGCTTTTGTTATTATTCATATTGATGATTATAATGCTGTCACGCTTGATTTTTGGATAGAGAGGAGAGAGCCCTGCAATTTTAAGGACGCTGTTGGTTTCATTTACCGACAGACCCATTCCTATTGAAAGGCAAATTAGTTTATCCCTTTTCGGGGCAGTTTTCAAGCCTGAAAAAATCTGATAAGCATAGCCGTCGCTGAGTTCGGCTTTACGAATGACCTCCGCTTTTGTAAGATTCCTTTCGTTCAAAAGGTCGGTAAGGTATTCCGAGAGATTTTTGCTTATCATTGAATCCCTGTTTGCGTTTTCGTATTCTTCAAATGTGTTGAAATTTTCAAGTTCTTTTAAAAGTTGAGTTGTGGTTTTGCCTATCATAATCAAAAACCCCTTAAATTAAAGTTTTGTAAGTTTCCAAAACTATTTTAACATGATATAATAAGCACGGCAAGTATAATTATACTAATATTTTTGTTATGTGCTTGTCAATATTGTGAGGAAATGTTATGGAAAATAATTGGATTGATACGGTGATTAAGGAACAATATCAGTTTGTGCGACTGCTTAAACGGACAGATAAAACGGAAATTTGTGTTTTCAGGCATAAGGAACTCGGCAAACTGATTGTAAAACGCACATTAAAAAGTTCGGGAGAGGTTTACTTTGCACTTAGAACGCTTTCACACCCAAATATTGCAAATGTTTACGATGTTGTCAAAACCGAAACGGGAGTCACCGTGCTTGAAGAATATGTTGACGGTCAGACCGTGGCAGATTATCTGCAAACGGGATTATACTCTCCGTCAGGCGTAAGAAAAGTGGTTGCATCTCTTTGTGATGCACTTGATTTGTTGCATTCGCACCAAATTATACACAAGGATATTAAGCCTGAAAATGTGATGATTGACAGCAACGGTAATGTTAAGTTGATTGATTTTGATGCGGCAAGGCTGTACAAGCCCTATCAGTCGAAAGACACACAGGCTATTGGTACAATGGGATATGCCGCACCCGAACAGTACGGAATAAATCAAACCGATGAACGAACGGATATTTACGCAATAGGTGTTTTGATGAATGTTATGCTCACGGGTCAGCCGCCTGAAATTCGTCTTTATAACGGTAGGCTGAAAAGGATGATTGTAAAATGCACCCAGACAATTCCCGACAACCGCTATCAAAATGTGAAAGAACTGAAAAGAAATCTTTAAAACAGAATAAAACTGTGCTGACAGCACAGGACAAAAATACCGTCTTTGATTATACTTTAATTAGAGTTTAATCAATGGCGGTAATTATTTTGTAGATTTTTAACAAACGGTTTACAACTTGTCAATGTTATCGGCAAGAACTCTTACCGTGTTTAGAAATGTGGTTACTTTGGTTTTGTCGGTGTTTTTAAGCACGCTGTTAATTTCGTTAAGCATATGTTTGTTTTCGACCGAATCAAATACAAGCCAGTCAATGCTTGTGTCAAGTGCCTGAGAAATGCGGAAAAGAACATCAACGGAAAGTATTCTTGTTCCACGCTCAATGTGACCGATATGCGCCGCAGAAAGTTCGCATAATTCGCCAAGCTGTTCCTGCGTAAAGCCTTTTTCAATCCTCTTATTTTTTATCCTTTTGCCGAGTGCCGTATAATCAATGTTTTTGTTCATAAGTAAAACCTCAGAATCCTATATATAATTTATTTTAAACTTTTTGAACAAAAAAATAAATTTACTGTAAGCATTTATTATTGACTTGTAGCATTATTTGTGCTAAACTTATTTTACAACAGATAAATTTTTTATGAACTTTGACAGACCGCAGTGTTGCTGTCTGTAATAAATAAAATTTTTAGGAGGAAAATTATGTCGGTTTATGGAATGGGTTCACTGTTCTGCGGAACAGAAGAGCAATTGGATAATTTTGTTAACGAGGGGTTTGTATGTATCGGTTGGAAGAAAGAAGATAAGCCTGAATTATATGCTATTTTAAATAACATTAAAATCGGCGATATCATTTACATCAAGGCTCTTCCACTCAGTTCAAAAACCATGAGAATTAAAGCGGTTGGAATTGTGACAACTGCTTTAAAAACCGAAAACACACATCATGGTTATGAGGAATGCGGAAATGAGATTGGTATAAAATGGCTCAAATCAAATATCAATAAGTCAATTAACATTGATGACAGTAATATAAACAAGAGAAAAGGCAGCCTTTTCGTTGAAACAAATACAGATTATATAGATAAAATAATCAGTTTTATCTAAATAGATGTTTGTAAAATAATATAGGTGATGGGGGATTTTATGCCGTATTGTGAAAAGTGTGGTTCAAAAATAAGAGAAAGTGCAAGTTTTTGCCCTTCATGTGGCGCAAAGATACCTGATGAAATAAATAGTAACAATGACTGTGTTACTGATGAAAGTATATATCAGGATGATGAAAGCGGTGTTGTTTATAAATACAATTCTGCGTCAATCGGTGGAATAATTGTTGCTTGCGGTACTTTGGCTGTATCCGTTAGTATGATTATTACACAAGGAAATGCATCGCAGCACAAATTTTGGGATCCAAGTGATGGCACATATATTACTCCCGGCTACAATCCGGGATCAATAACATTTTCTGTAATATTGGCAATTCTTGCGTTGATTATACTTGTTGTTTCAATTAAAAAACTTCGTATCAAATGTAAATATGTCGAATGTCCTTATTGCCAAAAAACAACAGTGATTCCATGTGACGCACAGAGTTGCGATTGTGATGTCTGCGGTCAGAAAATATTGATAACCAACGGTAAACCTGAGCGTTTTCATTATAAAGAAAAGGAGTGAAATTTATGAAAAAATCGCTTGTTGCATTAACTGTGATTTTATTGATATCAACAGTATTAAGCGGATGTTCGAAACAACCGAGTTCTGAATCTTCAGCCACACAAACTAATTTTGATTCAACTACGGTTGAAGAGACGACAGTTGAAGAAACTACAGAAGAAAATAATGAATATGAGGATGATGTTGTAGATATATTAAATTCGACAAGTTTTATGGACTCAATTGATCCATCATATGTTCAAAACGGATTATGTTCAGATATAACTTTTGGGCAATTAGTGGCTTCAATGTTTGAAAATCCTCAACTTGATATCACTCCGACAAAAACACGAGACACGGGAACTTTGTTGGGGTATCAGGTAACCGTTTCCGGAAATTATAGAAATACTCCTGATGGATATTATAATAACAGCGGTAACGCATACATAGTTATAAATTTGACAAATGACACTTGTACTCTTACAGGTGACCATGATTATAAATCAGCTGCTGAATACTACGCTTTTGAAGTTACAGGATTTTATTAAAATTAGCATTGTAAATATAACATAACTGAATAACAGCAACTTTGATAAAATAGGTGATTATTCAAGTGATAAGGAGGATTAAAAATGAGGCGTTGCCCAAAATGTGGATTCCCACTTAATGAAAAAGATAAATACTGCGAGAATTGCGGTGAAGACTGCTCGGCGGTTGAAGATTCTGAAGTTAATGAGGTTGTCAGTCCTGATGAAGAAAAGGAAAAGCTGAAAAGGCAGTGGAAAATCGGTGGTATAGTATTTGGTGTTGTTGCACTTGTTTTTGCTGCAATACTTGCGTTGGTCTTGCTTGTGCCGCATAGCAGCAGTTCTTCAAATACAAATACAAAAACAAAAAGCAGTTTAACCGAACCTACAACTGTTGATAACAGTATCGACGGCAAAGGATACTATTACTTCGATAATAAATTTAATGAAGAAACAGTAGATAAGTTTATGAGTGCCTTTGACGATGAAGGTTCTATGGGCGATTTGGGCATAGGTGTAGAATTTGACGATTTTAAGTACCAACAGGATTATCTGTTGCTTGGCAAAAAAGTTTCTCAATATATGCAAGTTGATTTCAATGGTAAAACAGGAACAATTTTGTTTTTGGATGATGAAAATAATGTTGTTGCATATTCATTAACTTTTGTTCCCTCTTTGCTTAATGATATAACAACCGACGATGTTTATAAAGTGAAACAGACAGTAGGAAGATTGGCATCATGGTTGTATGCTTTATCTGATTATAAAAGTTATAATTCCTGTGAAAAAGTTGCCAAATATTTTATTTCTGAAATGTTAGATGAAGATAATAAGTTAATTCCTTGCTTATACTATAATGGATATACGATGCTTTGTAATGGTAATGCTAATCAAATTGCATTGAATTTTTTTGTTACTGATTCTGATTTTATCGAAAGACACGGCATAGATAAAGGTACATCTTCAATTTTTCAAGCTGTTACCGAATCTACAACAACTGAGCCTACCACAGATGTTACAACTACAGAGGAATCATCAGATGCTAAGCCTGCTAAAGTGAGCGACTCGGAAATTGAGAAAGCAGAAGAGTTGCTCAAAGAAGAACCTTACGGTATAGACGATCATAGTGACACTTATTTAGAAGAAAATGGTGTTGATGTTGATGAATATCATAATAGGCTGAATGTGTATGATGCTATTCATCATTATTTAAGTGATGTGACTCTTGACGCTCAAAGAAACGAAGATGGGTCAATAACTATGAAATACACGGGAACGCATACTGTTTTTGGTGAGGGAGAATATATTACATATATAGTAGATATTGAAAACAAAACAGTGTATTATGATAGCGCTTCGTATGACTGGTTGTTAGATCAAGATTTTTATGCGACAGATGTATATAACGATTTAGTGAGTTATTAATTATGCGAAAAAGATAATTTCCTGACGGTATAGGAGATTATCTTTTTCTTGTATTTTTGCCTAATGTTATTTATAATGTAATAAAAGAGGTGAGGCATTATGGGTAAGGATACGAAGTTTTGCAGGAATTGCGGTAAGGAACTTCCGATTGAATCGACATTTTGCCCGTATTGTATGACAAAGCTGATTGATGTTACAACAGGCGGAGAAATTAAGGTGAAAAAGAAAAAGCCGATTATTATTGCCGTTTCAGCGGCAATCGTTTTGCTCATTGTAATTGCGGTGATTATAATTTTGAACAGCACGATTTTTGGCGGCAAATCGGATAATGTTACCACACATGCAACAACTGTTCCGACAACTGCGGTCACGACAACGGCTGAAAATAAAACCTCGGATTATTCAAAATATGTCGGAATATGGTGCGATAAGGACAGCGATATTTCAACCGCAACTCAAAACGGCGGCAATATTCTTGAGATAATTTCCGTCAAAGACGATGTTGTGAGATTTACTTTTACAAAGACTTCGTCTGCACCGCAAAACCGAATTGCGAGAATAAGCAATGTGACAACAAAGGTAATTGACGGAATAGGAACTTTTTCGTTTGATGATGACGGCTGGCAGAACAGCGGTACGGGTAAAATCAAGTTTTCCGACGGCGAAATCTATATTGAAAACACGGTCACAAATCAGAACAGCGAATCAATGTGGGATATAGGCGGAAAGTTTTATCTTAAAAAGTCCGAAAGTTCAATGCTTGATGTTGAGAGCAATAATTTTTTGAACGCTGATTTTGACGATGTAAAAAATGCTTTTGGCGAAGAAATTTCAGATCCGTTTTTAGCTTCGGACAAGTGGTATATTCATTACTACAGCGGTATGAATGTTATGGTCACCGCCGAAACAAATAAAATTTACAGCATTACGGTTGATTATTCGTCAGGAAACCTTGCTAATTCAAATATCAGTTTTGGCGAAGTCAACGGCAACAGCACCTATGACGATGTCTATGCCGAACTCGGCGAGCCAATGTACAATAACATAACCCACGGTGATGTTACCTATAAGCGGAAAGACGGATATGTAACTTTCACCTTTGACGATAATATGAATCTCACAAACTTTGTGTACTGCATTGAAGATACGCATTAAAACATAATAAGTAATAAAAAATCAGCCTGAGCATCAAGTAACAATGCTCAGGCCGGTGTTTATTTCAGAAATAATAAATACTTCTGATTCGATATTAGTTTTTGACTACATTTGATACAAAAGGTTAGTACGAATGGGTCAAATTAGAGATTTATTTGCTTTCAATCGGTTTTAATCTCCACAAATTTTACACAAAACAAATCGGAATGCAAAAAGCTGCTTGAGTTTTCAACATTACGCTGTTTTTGGGAAGGGAAAGTATGCCCCTTTTTAAACAATTGCCTTATTTTTTACAAAGATTAAAAGGAGCTGTGAAGAATGAAGTCTTAAACTTCGTTTCTTCACAGCTCCAAAATTACTGCAATTATACGGCAGTTCCTTGTATATAAATATCTCCACGAGAAACTATATCCATAATAACAACCCGTTTGTACTTTTCTTTAACAATATTATATCATCGCTTTTCTTTTAAATCAATAGCAAAATAATTTCATATACGATCAGACACATGAACGAAATTTGCATATTGTTTAAATTATCCTAATCATCTTGATTTCAACTTGATAACATAGTATAATTGACTTAACATAAATTTCCGACAAATACGGACACAGGTTTATAAAGGAGAGAATACAATGCAGGTTAAAATTTCCGATTCTATAAAATACATTGGTGTTGACGACAAGACAATAGACCTTTTTGAAAGTCAGTATCTTGTTCCTAACGGAATTTCTTACAACTCATATCTTATTATTGACGAAAAGGTTGCGATTATGGATACGGTTGACAAGAGAAAAACTGACGAATGGCTTGAAAATCTTGACAGAGAGCTTAACGGCAGAACTCCTGATTACCTAGTAATAAGTCACCTTGAACCAGACCACGCTTCAAATATTAAGGTTGTTTCCGAGAAATATCCGTCAATGAAGCTTGTCGGCAATGCAAAGACTTTTTCGATGCTCCCACAGTTTTTCCCTGATTTTGATTTCGCCGATAAAACCGTTACAGTCAAAGAGGGGGACGAGCTTGAACTCGGTTCACACAAGCTTACATTCATAATGGCGCCTATGGTTCATTGGCCTGAGGTTATGGTTTCATATGAAAACGCAGAAAAGGTTCTTTTCTCTGCGGACGGATTCGGCACATTCGGCACACTTGACGCTCAGGAGGACGATTGGGCTTGCGAGGCAAGAAGATATTACTTCAATATCTGCGGTAAGTACGGTGTTCAGGTTCAGAATCTTCTCAAAAAAGCCGCAAAGCTTGATATTCGGAAAATCTGTCCGCTTCACGGTCCTGTACTTGACGAGAACCTTGGTTGGTACATCGGTCTTTACGATATATGGAGCAAGTATGAGCCTGAAACCGACGGTGTGTTCATTGCGTATTGTTCGGTTCACGGCAACACAGCCAAGGCTGCCGAAAAGCTTTGTGAGATTGTAAAGTCAAAAACAGACAAAAAGGTTTCAATTGCCGACCTTTCACGCACAGACCTTGCCGAGGATATTGAGGATGCATTCCGCTTCAGCAGAATGGTTGTTATCGCACCAAGCTATGACGGCGGTGTGTTCCCGATAATGAACGATTTTCTGCATCACCTCAAAATCAAGGGCTATAAGAACAGAAAGGTTGCCATGGTTGAAAACGGCTCTTGGGCTCCTTCGGCGGCAAAGACAATGAGAGCGTATCTTGAAGAAATGAAAAATGTTGAAATTTGTCCTACAGTTGTAACAATTCGTTCGGCTGTGAAAGAAGAAAACATTTCTCAGCTTGAACAGCTTGCCGATGAAATCCTTGCGTAAAACACAGGTAAACGGCTTGCAGCTTGTATACATAAAATCATTGTACTCTGAAGCTATTGCAAATTTTGTTTTGTAAAGGTAGAGATTGTTATTTTTGTAACAATTAGATAAAAAAGTTAAGATATCTTTTACACTTGAAATTTAATTTCGTTGCAAATGCAATTGAATTATTGAGCGGATTTATAGTACAATATAAGCACAGTTGATGCTCACGGAATAAGCATTGAAACAGATTCGTTTTTAGGTAATTTGTTTTGGAGTTTTGAAATTAGTTATGAAAAGTTTTTCTTGTTTTTTCTGTATTCAATGCTTATTTCGTTAAATTTGATATATTCCTTCTATAACCCAATATACCCCGAAAATGACCGGCATTTTTTGTCGGTCATTTCACTTTTTTCGGCAAGTTTCCATTCCCGCATAATTGTATAAAGTTGTAATTCAACTAATTTCTTACGGTGAAAAATTTGTCAAATTCGGTAATTTTGCCTATAACATATTTTTGGAAAAAGTGTTAAAATAGTAATGTAGGCATTAGTGTTTATCGAATAAATACGAGAAATAAATATACGGATGGTGAGAATATGTACAAGGTAGGCGAGGTTGTTCTTTACGGTGCGAACGGTGTTTGTGAAATTACTGAAATAACAACAAAAACAATCGGGAAAAATTCTGTTGAATATTATGTTTTGAAGCCTGTTTGTTCGGACTCTTCAACGCTTTTTGTTCCTACGCATAATGAACAACTTGTTTCAAAAATGCGTGATGTGCTGAGCTCCGATGAAATTAAAAATATTTTATCGCAGAAAACCGACAATGAAATTTGGATTGATAACAAGTCTGAAAGATGTGAAAGATTTAAGGAAATTATTGCAGGCGGTGATTGCAAAAAGCTGGTTGAATTGATCAGAAGAATGCATTTTCACAGCAAGATTCAGCTTCAAAAAGGAAGAAGGCTTCATATGAGTGATGAGCGTTTTCTGAAAGAAGCTGAAAAAATGGTTTGCGATGAGGTTTCCATTGTTCTTAACATTGACAGAGGAGAGGTTCTTCCGCTTGTGCTTGCAGGCTGACTTGTTTTTAATATTTTACAATGATTGCAGAGGTTTATTGAAGGCAGTCTTTTTGATTGCTTTCAATGTTATTCCTCTTTTTTTATTTTTTGGTAATTCTAAGTTGTTTGCCTATTTACAAAATGTTGAATTTTGTAGTAAAATAAAACAAATATACATTTATGGAGCAATTTGATGAAAAAAATAAAAAAGACTCTTTCTCTTTTACTTTCAACGATGATTGTTTTTTCTTCGGTTGCAGGCGTCAGTACTACTGTTTTTGCCGCATCCGATGAACTTACATATAGAAAATTCAAATATAAAATGCTTGACAATGATACCGCTGAAATTTGCGGATATACAGGTAAAGACACCGTTGTGACAATTCCTGAAAGCATAAATTCCGTACCTGTCACCTCAATAGGCAGAACGGCTTTTTCTTCCTGCAAAATTAAGGAAATTACAATTCCAAATACGATCAGAAGCATTAAGTGGTGGGCGTTTTACGGTTGCTCAAGTTTGGAAAAAGTCAATCTTAATTTTGGCTTAAAAACAGTTGGTTACGGCGCTTTTATGAATTGCAAACGGCTTAAATCAGTGAGCATTCCTATGTCCGTGACACAGATTTGTGACGATTCTTTTGCGGTAGACTGTACCACTAAGACAGGTGTTTTTGACTCCTACAGCAAGCAGACAATCAGTACTCAGCAGTATGAAGTTGATTCGGCATTTACGCTTAAAGGCTATTCAGGCACTGTTGCAGAAAAATATTGCAATGACAGTTCTCTTAACTTTGTTTCGGCAGGTGAGGTAACCTACGGCGATGTTGACGGCAGCGGTGAGGTTGATGCTCATGACGCGAAGCTTGCCAAAAGTCTTATAGGCAGTATTCCTACAGAAGAACAGCTCACAAAGGCTGATGTTGACGATGACGGAAAAATAACCGAAAACGATGTTAATTTGATTTTGCAGGCTGTCGAAAATGAATTTTGCAAAGACCTTTTTCCCTGTGCAAAGGCACTGTATACCGCCCCCGACTATCTTTCCGGCAGAACAATGTATTGTGACGGCGACAGCGTTGCCTACGGTTCGGGTACGGACACAATGGGTAATTCAACTTATTCATTCTGTAATTATGTTGCCGAAAAGTATAATATGACAATGACCAACAAGGCTGTACCCGGCACAACTCTTGCAATAAGAAAGGATTTTATCGGCACAGACCACAAAAGTATACTTGAGCGTGTCCGAGAAATGAAGGGTGACTACGATGTTATTTTGCTTGACGGCGGCTTTAATGACCTATTCAAAAATGTAAAAATCGGTTCTATGACTGACAAAAGCAATAAGTCGGGAAAGTATGATGAATATACAACCGCAGGTGCGTTGGAAAGTATTTGCTATTTTCTTAATATGAATTATAAAAGTTCAATCAAACTGTTCGTTCTTTGTCACGATTGTTCAAAGAAGACAAAACAGTCGCAATACTGGACTTTGATTAAAAATATCCTCGATAAGTGGGAAATCCCTTATGTTGATCTTTCGGAAGAAACAGAGCTTACCGATGACAACGAGGAAATTACAACACAGTATTTTAAATATAACACAACAACTAAAAAAGGCGATGGAATCCACCCTCTTGCGTATACTAATATGAAGATATACGGTCCTGCCGTTGCCGAAAAGCTCAATGAGGTTGCTCAGAACAAATCTGAACTTGTTGTTCCGATAACTGAGCTTTCGATGGGTCTTTTTGAAACATATTCTCTCAACAGTAAAATTACCGAGTTGAGGGGAGATATTGAAATGCGTTACTACAGCAGTAATCCGTCAGTTGCTTCTGTTGATGAAAACGGCAAAATTTCCGCAACAGGCATAGGCGATACGGTTATCACGATTTCGACATCTGACGGTAAAACAAAAAATGTGAATGTGAATGTAAAGTTTCTTGCAATGGCGGTTAGCTTTGGCAAAAATAAAATTTCACTTTCAGAGGGTAATTCAAGTTTGCTGAATCTTTCTGTTGCAGACGGTGAGGCGACCTGTTCAACAACCTATTCTTCAACAGATCCGACTGTTGCGTCCGTTGATGAAAACAGCGGAAAAATTACAGCCAACAAAACGGGCAAAACCACAGTATCATGTACCACGGCAAACGGTGTCACGGTAAGATGTCTTGTTTATGTCACAAAGGGAGTGCAGTCAAAAATCCAGAAGGCGTAAGGCGTTTATGAAAATATTTAACAGAAAATTAAAAATAACTTCATTTGCTTTGCTTGCATTATGCATATTGTTTTTAATGTCGGCTTGTGCAAACGGTGACAGTCAGCCGGAACAATTCCAAGCAACAGAGCAGACTACAGTTCAGCCGACTACAATGTCGGAAGAAGAAATCAATGATCAAAAGCTTGACAGGTTCATTTCAAATATGAAGCTTGAAGAAAAGGTGGGGCAGATGTTCTTTGTACGCTGTCCCGATGAAGACGCCGTGCAACAGGTCAGCGAGTACAATATCGGCGGTTATATCCTGTTTGGCAGAGATTTTGACGGAAAAACCAAAGATGAAGTTATTAACTGTATTCAAAGCTATCAGAACGAGGCGGATATTCCGCTTTTAATCGGCGTTGACGAAGAGGGCGGAACGGTTGTGCGTGTCAGCAGTAACCCAAACCTCCGTGAAACTCCGTTTCTTTCTCCAAAAGATACTTATGCAGACGGCGGTTGGGATGCTGTCAAGCAGGATTCAGAAGAAAAAGCGGATTTACTCCTTTCACTCGGAATCAATGTGAATCTTGCACCCGTGTGCGATATGACCTCCGATGAATACGGCTTTATGTATGACCGTTCTTTCAGCTCGGATGTTGATATGGAAAACAGATTTGTGCGAACTGTTGTTGAAACGAGCAAATCAAAAAAACTCGGTACGGTTTTGAAACATTTCCCGGGCTACGGCAATAACAGCGACACACACACGGGAATTACATATGATGACCGTGACTATTCGGAGTTTGAAAATACAGATTTTAAGCCGTTCTATCAGGGAATTGAGTCCGGTGCCGACTGCATTCTTGTTTCACACAATATCGTGAATTGTATGGACAGCGAATATCCTGCGTCACTTTCACAAAAGGTGCATGATATTCTCAGAAATGACTTTAGATTTGACGGTGTAATTATGACCGATGACCTTATCATGGACGCAATCACGGATTTTACGGGAGATGAAGCGGCGGCTGTCACGGCGGCAAAATGCGGTAACGATTTGCTCTGCTGTTCATCTGTCGATACCCAATATCCCGCAGTTCTTGAGGCTGTTCAAAGCGGTAAAATTCCCGAAGCTCAGGTTGACGCGTCTGTTAAACGAATCCTTAAATGGAAACAAAATCTCGGCATTTTTAATATTGACACCTATCAGAAAAAAGTCAAATCAACCGAACCAACGGATACCGTTGGAAGTGAGGAGTGAAAAGTTAATAGCTGTTAGGTGCGGTCGGGAAGATAGTTTGAATAGTTTATATCATATTTTGCCCGAGTATGCGACTGCAAAAATTCTTACGGTATAACATAAAACACCCCGAAGATTAGCTTCTTCGGGGTGTTCTGTTTGTAAAGGTTGGCTGAAATATATCTCAACAGATGTGATATACTGATTGTGCTGTTGACTCTTTCCGTCAGGAAGAAGGCGACTTTCTTGGAGTTGCTTATATCCTTTTTCCTATCTGTTGGAGCAAGTGTAGTTGCCTACTACATTTGCAAGTGGTTGGACAGGTAGAGTGTAAACAGCACAACCTATGAAGAGCGCCCCGAAGGTACCATCTTCGGGGCGCTCATTTTGCTTTCTTGGAAAGCTAATATCCTTTTGCCTACAATTGTTGCAGCACACATTTCTGTGCATTTCAAGTATATGCCGAAAAATTATTATTCCTGATTGGAATTATCTAACGCTTTTACAAGCAAAGATTCAAAGCTTTTTTCAAAGTTTTCGTCATCTTGTTTTGTACGCTTTTTCGGTCCTTTAATGTGATGCTTGCCGTTTGACATTCTCGCCTTTTTGGCAAGGTGTCTGTCCATAAGCAGACCGCCTATGTTATCATCCGAGAAAATTTTTCCCGATTGATGAATACAATACGCACCCTTTCCAAGCACAAGTGCCGCAACTCCGTAATCCTGAGTTACCGCAATGTCGCCTCTTTTGCAAAGGTTGACAAGCGCCAAATCAACTGCGTCTGCGCCTGCACCGATAATTTTTATCTCGCTGTAATCTGACTTTAGAACATGGTTTGTGTCACACAAAAGCACAACGGGAACATTGTGACTTTTTGCAATCCTTTCAACCGATTTTACAACAGGGCAGGCATCCGCATCAACAAGAACAGTTATACCGTTCATTATTTTTCCTCAATCTTAATTGAGTTGATAACAGGCTGATTTTTCTTTTCAACAGTACCGTTTGAATCTGTAACAGGTGTGTCTTCGCAGATTTTATCAACAATATCCATACCCTTTGTTACCTTGCCGAATCCAGCGTACTGACCGTCAAGATATGTGCTGTCAGCCTGAACAATAAAGAACTGTGAGCTTGCGCTGTCGGGATCATTTGAACGAGCCATTGAGATAACGCCTCTTGTATGTGAAAGGTTGTTTTCAACACCGTTCTGAGCAAATTCGCCCTTGATTGTTTTTTCACTGCCGCCTGTGCCGTCACCCTTTGGGTCACCGCCCTGAATCATAAAGCCGGTAATGATTCTGTGGAAAGTAAGACCGTCATAAAAGCCGTCTTTTGCAAGGTCAACAAAGTTCTTGACTGTAATCGGAGCAAGCTCCTCATAAAGCTCAACTTCAATTTTACCGTAGTCTTTAACATCAATAATTGCTGTGTAGCTTGACTTGTAGTCGGTTGTGTCTGTGCCTGCTGATGTTGTTTCTTCATTTGAAACTGCGGAAGTAGCTTTTGTCGAAGAACTGCTCTCTGAGTCACCGCCGCAACCACTGATTAAAAAGCAGGTGCAGAGAATAACTGCGGCAACCATAATTGCCGAAATCTTTTTAATTTTTGCCATTTTTTAAATTCCTTTCATAAATAAATTTACTTTTATTTTAGCATTATTATGTCTGCAAATCAACCTGAATTGACACAAAAATATAAATGTGATAAAATTTTTGTATGTGAAATATCTACAAAAGGGTGAAAAAGCTTGAAAAATAACGAGATAACGGAAATTACGCCAAAACGAAAATTTTTTGAGTTTAATCTTGGTGAGGTTTGGAAGTACCGTGACCTTGTAATGCTGTTTGTAAAGCGTGATTTTAAAAACTCCTATAAGCAGACTGTGCTTGGACCGCTGTGGATAATTATAAAGCCGTTCCTTTCAACATTTGTTTTTACCGTGATTTTCGGTATGATAGCCAATATCTCAACTGACGGAATGCCTCAGTTCCTGTTTTTTATGGCAGGCAACATTTTGTGGTCGTTCTTTTCAAGCTGTCTTAACGGCAGTTCATCAACCTTTATCAGTAATGCAAGACTTTTCGGTAAGGTGTATTTTCCAAGGCTTGTAATGCCCTGTGCAAACATAATTTACAATGCAATCGGCTTTTTGATTAATTTTGTGATGTTTTTTATTCTTGTACTTATATATATGTTTGCCGGGTCAAATGTTCACCCGAATTTTTGTGCGTTGCTTATGCCGCTTGTATTGCTTTCATCGGCTCTTTTAGGTACGGGTTGCGGACTGATTGTTTCGTCAGTCACAACAAAATACCGTGACCTCGGTGTGCTTGTTTCATTTGGAGTAACATTGTGGATGTACATCACCCCTGTTGTTTATCCTGTTTCTCAGGTGGCAGAATCATTCCGTTCGCTTGCTCTTTTAAATCCGGTTGCTCCGCTTGTTGAAACTTTTCGTTACGGATTTTTAGGCAGCGGAACATTTCCGTGGCAATATCTCATATTGAGCTTTGCTGTTACAGTAGTCGTTCTTCTGTTCGGAATAATCGTCTTTAATAGGGTAGAAAAGAATTTTATAGATACGGTCTGATATTATGACAGAAATGAATGAAAAATGTGTAATTAAAATTGAAAATCTTTCAAAAGAATACCGACTCGGCGCAATAGGTTCCGGAACTCTCCGCCATGATTTGCAAAGCTGGTATGCAAAAAGAAGAGGCAAGGAAGACCCGAATCAGCGAATCGGTGCAATGCACTACGAAAAAGGTGACAGCTTTCTTGCCCTTGACGGTGTGAACCTTGAGGTAAACCGTGGAGAACGCATAGGAATTATAGGCGCTAACGGTGCAGGTAAGTCAACTCTTTTGAAAATTCTTTCAAGAATTACTTCTCCGACAGACGGCAGAGTGCGTTTTAGGGGACGAATTGCAAGTATGCTTGAAGTCGGAACAGGCTTTCACGCAGAGCTTACCGGAAGGGAGAACATCTACCTCAACGGTGCAATTCTCGGAATGACAAAGGAAGAGGTTACTTCAAAAATAGACAATATTATAGATTTTTCAGAGTGTGCAACATTTATTGATACGCCTGTAAAACGCTATTCTTCGGGTATGTTTGTAAAGCTCGCCTTCGCCGTTGCGGCACATCTTGATGCTGAAATAATGATTATGGACGAGGTGCTTGCGGTAGGCGATATGCGTTTTCAGAAAAAATGTATAACTAAAATGCGTGCCCTTGCAGCCGAAGAGGACAGAACGGTTCTTTATGTTTCGCACAATATGAACACTGTCCGTGACCTCTGCGACAGATGCATAGTTCTTGACCACGGCAAAATTGTTTTTGACGGTGATGTTGAAGAGGGCATAAAAATCTATCTCGGAAGTGCAAACGAAAATTTCCGCGCTCTTGAATATGTCGGGAATGAGCATAAGCATTATGCCGACAGAAACGACCTTTGTCTGAAATTTGTAAGATATGACGGCAAAGAGAATAATATTTTCTATGATGACGAGCAGATTCTGCTTGAACTTATGTGGGAAAACAAGGCTGATATAGAAAACCTTTGTCTGCGTGTTGAAGTGAGCGATTACCGAAGATATCCGGTTACCGCATTTGTGATTGAAAATTTCTATTCGGGGAAAAAGGGCGAAACCCACACGGCAAAATTAAAAATAGATGTATCAAAAATTGTCCGTGGCGGATACTATACACGCTATGTCTTTTACAGCAGAAAAAACGATGCTGCCCCCTTTGAAACACTCGAAGTCGCTGACGGTTTGACCTTCAGAAGAAGAAAGCCGGACAAATATCAAAACACATGGCAAAAATCATGGGGCAGTATTGAGATGAATGATATTGAAGTGTTATAATATTTAACCGCATATTACATTTATTTTTTCAAGAACATATCAATTTTGCAAAAAAAAACAAGCGGCAGTTTAATTAGCTGTCGCTTGTTTTGTTTTATATTCTGTTATTTCAAATTACATCAAGCATTGTCATAAAATTGCAAAGTAAAATATATCTATCTTTGCAGCTTATATGAAACCGTGTTTTCACTCAATGTGTAACCGTTTTGCTGTGCTTCAAGAACAATTTGCTGAATATTTTCCCACTGGGAATCCTTAGGTATATAAATATACTTTGGGATTTTTTTGCTGTTTACAGAATAATAGGAACGGAGTCTGTCAAGACTGTTTTGATTTTCTCCGGTTACATACGCAGAGAGTGTTCCGTAAGGAAAATCTTTTGCCGCAAGGTATGTCCAGGTTTTTTGTGTCAAAAACAAAATATTGCCCTTTTCAAGATTTTGATATTCGTTTATATCGTTATAAAGCTGCCCGTAGTTTTCTGCATTTGCGGAAGTAGTTTTTATTCCTTTTGCAGGACCGTCCTGAATTGTCTGTGACAGCTGACTCGGAGAACTTTCCCAAAAGCAATGCTCGGCTTTGATTGTGATTTGAAAACAAGCCTGCAAAACAATCAAAAATGCAGTAATTCCGAATGCAAAATATTTGCAGGGGACTGCATAATCAAGATTATCCGGACTTGCTTTCATTTCTTTAATCAGATTGCCGACAAAAACAAAGCCGGCTATATTTGACGCTGAACAAGCCATTGCGGTAACAAAGAAATATTGGTTTGAAGAGAAACAAAGTGCCACTGAATAAAGTATTCCGAGAATAAAGAGTGACGCGAAAAGTTCTCTGTTTTTGTTTTCCGAGAGAACATATGCCGTGATGCTCATAAAAATCATCGGGAACATAATTGCGTTGTAATAAACGCTTGTCATTGTCGGCATAAACATCACAAGTGCCAAAATAACAATTGCACTCGTCAGTATAAGATAAATTGAACGGTGCTGTTTTCTCTTTCTGTCAAGTATCATAACAATTGCCGTAGCACCGTATGCCATAAGCACATATTTAAAGTGGCTGTGACAATCAACAATGGTTTTAAAGTAGTAATTCATCTTCATCATAAATCCCATCTGAGGATGATCGGGGTCAGCCATAAGATAGGGGAGATTGATGAAAATTTCATTTATGCTTACTCTTGAAAGCACAAATACAATGAAAATTACCGCAAGGATTCCCGCACCCAAAGTGAACCACAGAAAAGTTTTAATTGAAAACAAGTCTGAATTAAATACATTTTTGTTGAGTGGGGTTATCTTTATTAAATAGTGAACTCCGACTGCGATAAGATACAGTACATAAGCTGCCGCAAGATACGGACAGCAGAGAACCGCACCTGCAAATGCAAGTCCGCTGATTATGAGTGGCAATTTTTTTGAATAATCGGCTGTTGCCATTAACACACCCGTGAGAGCAATGAGGTCAAGCCCCATTGTGTTATAGCTCAATGCCATAATGTCGAAAGGCGTAAAGAGAAAATAAAGCACACAGCCGAATACCGTGAAATAGCCGTATTTCTTAAGTCTTGAATAGATAACGCACACAATAACAGCGTGACAGATGACATAGAAAATTCTTGCCGCAAGAATTATTCCGACGGTTGACTGCGTAATTGTTGTGTAGAGCCACACAAACGGCAAAAGCAGGAACCCCGAAAGCTGAGTAAGATGCCATTCGTCACCGAGTAATGAATCGCCGAGAGTTAATCTGTGCGGAATTGTAAGGTAAAATGATTCGTCATTGCCGCCAAAGCCGTAATAGCATTTCCAAAGTGAAAATCCTATTGCCAAAGCCATAAGTACAGCAAAAATTATGTGCTGATATTTGCCTTTGTCGGGCTTTGAACGCAAATCCCTGACCATTTTAACAGCCGACTTGAAACCGTCGATAAGAATCTTGGCAACAAGGTTCATAATGAAAGACGCAGCAGCGGAAAGGACAAATACAATCGGGACTGTTACAAAGTAGAACGGAAGTCTGTCCGGCATTAAAATAACCTTTTCGCAAAGTATCGGATATACAATGCTGTCAAAAATAAATGAAATAAGATAAATTCCGAGAGCTAAATCCGAAACCTTCCAGAGTACAACTTTAGCTGCCTTTGGCATATTTTCGGTTTTGATTCTTTTAATTAAAAGGAACAGAAGCACCGACAGGACAAACGGTTCAAAGCCATACCAGTAAATATATGTACCGGATTTGAAGGTCGTTCCGTAGCTTCTGAAAAAGTTAAATGTGCTGAATAAGAAGAGTGAGAAAACAAAAAGAATAAGCATTGTTCTCGTTTTCATTTTCAATCCGTATTCTCTTATGTAGCAGCCTACAAAGTAGTACGCAATGGGGTAGAACCCCTGCCACCAGCTCGGCACAAGCTTTTGAAATTCATCGGATGATGTCGGGTTGGTCCACCAATCAAGCGAACCAAAATTGAAAATATTAAACAGTGACGGAACTATTGTCAAAAATACAACTGTAATCAAAAGCACTTGCTTTTGTTTTTTGTTTTTAAGCTTTCCGTAAGCAAGATTAAAAAACGGTGCAAGCAGAAACAAACCTATGTACATTTCAATGTACCAAGAGTAGTTGGAACCGGTAAAATCAAGCGTTCCGAGTATGAAAGATTTCAGGTCAAAAACATCACCTTGTGCAATGTTTTTGTAAATCATACACGCAAGTGTTGAGATTACAAAAACAACAAGTGTTTTGGTTATGCCTGAATAATATTTTTTGCTCAACTCTTTTTTGCTCATAAGATAACCCGTCAGCAGCATAAAAAGCGGAACGCAAACGGAAAACAGGGTTCTCATCACAACTGCAATGTACATCGGTTTGTCTTCAACAGTCTGACTGTAAAATCCGTTATGCAGAAAGAAATGAACCGACAAAACGGTAAATACTGCAATTATCCGCAGAATGTCCAGCGAGGAATCCCTCTTTTTCAATTTTTCGTAATCCATAATCCTTACCTTTCAAACTTGAAATTTGCAAATCATTGCACATACAACAATGATAGCACAATTTTGGCATTATTACAATAAATTGCAAACGAAAATATTGATTTTAAATAAAAAAGTTTGTAACGGTGTAACAGAGATTTTATTATAAAAAACAAGTGACAGCCGAAACTGCCACTTGAAAAAATTCTATACCGTTGTCTGTTCAGCTGTTTGTTTCCCGTGCTTTTTCAATGAATCGAGAAAAGCCTTTGCGGTATCCATACCGTCAACCATAAGCAGTATAAACAGCGGCGTCATATTAAACAGATATCTTGACCTTGTTTCCCATAACAGGAAGAATAAAAATGCCGAAAATACAATTCCTTTGAGTAACAGCATTTCGTCAACTTCGGGTCTGACAAGAGTTTTAAGTGCCGAAATACAAATCATCAGCAGAATGAACATCTGCAAGGCTGAGCTGTAATTTTGGAAGGCCTTGTTATACTTTCCGTTGATATGCAGAAAATCCATAAGAATATTATCATTTTTCGGTTTTTGGTTATGATACGAAATGTAATATGTGCCGTCCTGCCATGTCCATACCGCTTTCTTTACCATATGATCATACAGACCGGCAATTTTATATTTCTTTACTCTTTCCTTGATAACCTTAACATTAGCGTCCTGCTTTTCTTGCTTTGAGTGGAATGAACGGGTGTAATAGTCATCGTGTTCATCGTATTTGCCAAGACCCTTAAGCCCCATCATAATCCAGTGAGTTACGGGGTACTCATACTCTTCATATTGCTGCTTTGTAATCGGATTGACAGCGTCAACGGCGGTATTGTAAGCAAATCCAATCGCACCGAATCCTGCCGTAAACACAAGTATAAGACAAACTGCTTTTTTTAATCTGAATTTTAAGAAAAGCAGTACAACCCCAACCGCAAACAGAATAATAATACTGCCCTTTACTTTGTATCCGAGGAAAACCAACGCACCCGCAGCACAAAGCTTTGCATACATACTTTTTCTGTTGTCACCCTGAAATGCGGAAACCATGAGATATACCGCTCCGATAAGAAACGGCATCGACATCGAATCACTGTAATAGTAGGGCAGATATGTGAGATAGGGCAAAAACAATGCACAAAAAGCAAGTACAAATACAGCCTTTCTGTTGCCGAAAAGTCTTTTTGCTGTAAATGCTGTCAGTATTACGGAAATGTTAATTGCAAAAATATTTACAACAACAGGTGCAAATTCAACAAAATGACCGGATATAAGGTAACTTAATCTTCCGACAAGCGATACAATCAAAAGTAACGCCATATTATTCGGATATCTTATAAGGTATTGATAATTGCGTGCATAATCCTGTTCAATGAGGTCGAAATTGCCGTGACTTGAAAAATACATAGCATATCTTCTGATGTTATGCAGGTCGGCAACAGGTTCAAAATCGGTAAGCATAGCAAAAATAAATTCAGCAATCAGAAGAATGCCGCAACCGATAAAAATAATCCTCTTAGTGTTTATATCGGTCAATTCAAATTTTGCTTTTGTTTTAATTCTTTTGCACCTTTTATTGCTTTTATCGGCGGTGTAATAAAAATAGAATGCACATATACCGACTGTCAGGACTGCGAAAATCAAAAGAATGAACATTTTTGAAAACGAATCAAATCTTCTGTCAACTTTTCCGTCAAAGCCTATAACAATAATGTTGATAAAAAGAAAAATGAAACATACCGAAAACAATCCGCCGAAAATTCTCGTCAGGACTTTTGCAAATTTATTACTATTCATTGTCATCAAGCACTTTGTCAACAATAAATCGCGGTCTGCGCTTTGTTTCCATATAAATCTTTCCGATGTATTCGCCGATTACACCGATAGCAAGAAGCTGAAGACCGCCGATTGCCCAGATTGAGCACAAAAGGCTTGACCAGCCGCTTACAGTCCAGCCGCAGAAGAAGCTGACAAGCGAGTAGATAATCATAATAAGACTGATGCCGAACACGATTCCACCGAGCCATGTAATCATTCTGATAGGCTGAATGCTTAGCGATGTAATGCCCTCCCAAGCAAGAGCGAGCATCTTCTTGAGCGGATATTTGCTTTCTCCCGCAAGTCTTTCGGAACGCTCATATGTTACGATATCAGACTTGAAGCCAATCATCGGAACCATACCGCGAAGGAAGATATTCGTTTCCTTGTATAACGAAAAAGCATTCAGCGCCCTTTTGCTCATAAGTCTGAAATCAGCGTGGTTAAAAATAACCTTTGCACCCATATGGTTAAGAATTTTGTAGAATCCTTCTGCGGTAAATCTCTTGAAAAATGTGTCTGTTTCTCTCTTGGAACGAACACCGTAAACCACATCGCAGCCGTCTTCGTACTTTGCAACCATTTCATCAAATGTATTGATATCATCCTGAAGGTCTGCGTCAATTGAAATAACAGCGTCAGCCTTGTCTTTAAGAGTCATAAGACCGCAGAGAAGCGCGTTCTGATGACCTCTGTTTCTTGAAAGCTTGATACCCTGAAAAACAGGATTTTCCGTATGCAGCTCCGAAATAATCTCCCATGTTCTGTCCTTTGAACCGTCATCAATAAACACAATGCGGCTGTCAGCAGAAATCTTACCTTCTGACATCATTGTGTTGTATTTATTCAACAGCTTTCCTGCCGAATCTCTTAAAACCTCTTCTTCGTTATAGCAGGGTATAGCCAGATATAACTTAGTCATATAAAATATCCTCCCGAAAAATTGTCACTTATGCAGCTTGTCACAAGACAGACGAAAAAATCTGCCTTCTATCCGAGGTTAATTATAAGACCATATATTTTAAAAGTCAACAAACTTGATTGCTTTGTTACAAAATATTGTTATTTTATCGAAATAGAGAGGTGAAAACAGTATATTTATGAACAAAATCACAGATTTTTGTAACAATGTTGAAAAAGGATTGAATAATATTGTAACCGTTTTGTAATAAAAACTTTTATTTTTTTAAAAATGTGAAAATCCACTTGTAAAGAAAAAATAATTGTATTATAATGTTAGAAGTTAATAACCTATGGAGGTAGATTATAATGTCACAGACACAGAAATCAATTGCAGTATTAACAAGCGGCGGCGATGCCCCCGGTATGAATGCAGCTGTCAGAGCTGTTGTTCGTGCCGGTATAAATAAAGGAATGAAGGTTTACGGTGTTTACCGTGGATATAACGGCTTGCTCAACGGTGATGTTGAGGAAATGAACCTCAGAAGTGTTTCCGATATCATCGGAAACGGCGGCACAATGCTTTACACGGCAAGAAGCGAAGAGTACGCAACTCCTCAGGGTATTCAGAGAGCTGCTGATTTTTGCAGAAGCATCGGTGTCAGCGGCGTAGTTGTAATCGGCGGCGACGGTTCGTTCAGAGGTGCCCGTTGTCTTACAAACGCAGGCATTAACTGCATCGGTGTTCCGGGCACTATAGATAACGACATTGCTTGTTCAGAGTACACAGTTGGCTTTGACACCGCTATGAACACAGCTATTCAGATGGTTGACCGTATCCGTGATACAGCACAGTCGCATGACCGTTGCTCTATTGTTGAGGTTATGGGCAGACGCTGCGGTGATATTGCTCTTCAAACAGGTATTGCAACAGGTGCAACGGCTATTCTCGTTCCGGAGGTTCAGTACAACATTGAAAGAGATGTAATTGCAAGAATTGTCAACACTCAGAAAACAGGCAAAAAACACTTTATCGTTGTTGTTGCCGAGGGTGTCGGCGGCGTAAGAGATCTTGCAAAGTATGTTGAACAGCGTCTTGGCATTGAGTCAAGAGCTACAATCCTCGGCCATGTTCAGCGTGGCGGTTCCCCGACACTTCGTGACAGAGTTGTTGCAAGTGAAATGGGCTTTAAGGCCGTAGAACTTCTTGAGCAGAATATCGGTAACAGAGTTGTTGCCATGCAGGGTGGAAAGATTGTTGACCTTGACATTAACGAAGCACTTGATATGCCTCGTGTATTTGATGAAGAGCTTTACAAGATTGCAATGACAATTTCTATCTGATTTAAATATCTCAAATTATTTCAGGGCGGACATTGTTCGCCCTTTCATTTTTTAATTTTTCGAAGGGAATAATTCACGATGCTTGAACAATCTCAAAAGCTGACTGACGGCTTAATTATCTATTCTGTACTTGTTTCTGACTATGAAAAGCCGGATTTTAAAAATGACGCGCTTGCCGGTGTTCGTGCCAATTACTTTAATTCAGGCTGTAAGGAGCAAAAAGAGATTACTGAAATTGAGCTTCACGGTATGGAATATAAGATGTCTTGCCTTATGCAAAAGGATGAACCGCTTTCTTGGAAGGTGACGAAGGACAGCCTCCCTTATCAGTCCGTAAAAAGGGCGACAGGCGGAGTTTATTCTGTCATTACCTACAATGACAGGGGTATTGTATTTAAAAGGCAGTTCTTTGATCGCAATCATTCTTGGCTGCGTACAGAATATTTTGACAAAAATATTGCCGATAAGTTGATTACAAGAATTTATCCCCATAAAGTCAGCGGCATTGTAACGCTTGTAACCGAAGATATTGACGATAACGGTTTAACGACAGTTAAAACCCTTTTTCCCTCCGAAAAGCAGTCTGATAACGGTTCAAGAGTTTTGATTTATTCAAATGTCGGTATGCTGTGGTATGATGCGAGCTTTTTGCCGTCAGATATGCAGTTTACAGAGAAAAAATCATATGGCAACAGCGGATTTGTGTTCAATGATTCCTTATTCAAAGGTGATTTCTCAACGAATAATCCTTACGATTTGATTGCCTGCTCATATCTTTCCGACGCTGACATTTTGACAGATATTGATACTGAGAAAAAAGACGACAAAAAAGATTACTCTGCTTACGATATAATTGAAAAGATTCTTGTTGAAGCACACAAAACAAATAAAGATTTGTTCGGTGAAATTATCAGTCATACTTCGGAAGAAAATTTTGAATCTGCAGATATTAAGATTATCAACAATGAAGCGTTGGACGGCAAAATTGAGTCTGCCGAGGAAAAATCTGCTGATTCAGATATTTCGGCTGATACATCTGTTGACGCCAAAGCTGTTGAACTGCCGAAAGACTCGGAGAATACAGAGAATGAGCCTGATGATGTTGACAAAGAGCTTGAATGCCGAACTGCTGACGAGCCGGCAGAAAGCTCGGATGAAATGTCTGTCGGTGAACAGGAAAAGGTTCATATCTGTGTGCCTTTCGGAGATGATGAATCTGCCAAAGAGAATTGTGATGAAAATGCCGAAATTGTAAGTGAGGATGAACCCCATTGTGATGTGGTGATTCTTACTAAATCGGGAAGATATACCTATTTCGGTAATCTTGATGAAAATAATTGCAGAACAGGCAGAGGCAGAACGGTATCGCCTGACGGATTCACATCCTATGAGGGTTATTATCGTGAGGATAAGCGAGAAGGTTTTGGAATCTGCTATTATAACAACGGCAGTATAAATTATGTTGGAAACTGGACCGATAATTCACGCAGCGGCGGCGGTGTCGGTTACAGGCTGAGTGACGGTACAATGCATGCGGGCAAGTGGAACAATAATACTCCTGACGGCTACGGTGCAAGATTTGATAAAGACGGCAATCTTATTGATGTGTGCAATTACAAAAACGGTGTGCGTACAGGTAAGAGCGTTTCGTTTGACAACAACGGCAACATAGTGGTTTCTGTTTATGAGAACGGAGAGAAGATTTCCGAATTTCTTATTGATACAGAGGTGTAATTATGAATATAACAGAGGATAAGATGCTTGAATATCTGTCGAAAGCACTTGTAGTCGTAGCTGTTCTTGTAATCGGCTATGTGATTTCAAGGCTGATTTTGGCTTTGCTCAGAAAAATTCTTGACAGGTCACGAATGGACGGCACAGCCGAGGGCTTTGTACTGTCGGTTTTAAAGGTAATATTTTATTTTATCGTTGCGGTAACGGCACTTGGTACAATCGGTGTAAATGTTGCGTCACTTATTACGGCACTCGGTGCTGCAGCCCTTACGGCAGGTCTTGCGTTGCAGGATTTGCTGAAAAATGTTGTCAGCGGACTTGTGATTTTGATTAACAAACCCTTTGTTTCGGGAAATATTCTTGATTTTGAGGGAGTTAAAGGAACGGTTGAGGAAATCAATATTTTCTCTACAACTGTACATACACTTGATAATAAGCTTGTGACGATTCCTAATTCAAGACTTACATCAAACAATGTTGTAAACTGCACAATGGTTGAGCAGAGAAGGGTTGACTGCACTTTCTCAATAAGCTATGATGACGATATTGACAAGGTGCGAGAGATAATTCTCAACCTTATATCAACTAATGAGATGATTTTAAAAGACCCCGAACCTACCGTAAGAGTCGGTGAGCATCTTGACAGCGGGGTGCAGATTAAGGTTTTTGCATGGGCAACTCCTGATGATTACTACGAGGTTTATTTCTTCCTGCAAGAAAATGTCAAGAAAGAGTTTGACAAAAACGGTATTACGATTCCGTATCCTCATATAGTAATTGCAAAAGAATAATTTCGAAATTATTTTAAATTTAATATTACGCAAAATATTGTGAATAATAATGGTACTGTTAATTCAGTGCCATTTTATTTTTTATAAGGATTGATTAGTGTGAAAAAATTTTTAGGCTTAGTTGCCGTAGCTTTAATTTCAGCATCTCTTATCACAGGTTGCGGCAATGATAAAAACGACAGTATGGCTGACACAACAAGTCAGACTTCACAAACATCAAATACGCAGGAGGCTTCCAAAAGTATAACTGAAAGCGGAGAAGTTTCAGATTCGGACGGTTTCATCGGTAACGAAGAAAATGAAACAGGAAATTCGGGTTCGGATGTTATGGATGATATTGAGGACGGAATTGACGATATTATGGGTGACGGAGATAATAATAACTCTGATACTGTCACCAATCCCTCAGATACTGTTTTATAAAAAACGGGAGCAGTAGGACAAACTGCCTGCTGCTCCCGTTTTTAATGCAAAATATTTTGTTGGTTCGGAATTTCGGCAAAAATCATACTGCCTTGTCAAGATCATTCTTTAATTGACGGATAATCTTCTTTTCAAGTCTTGATATGTAGGATTGTGAAATTCCAAGCTTGTCGGCAACCTGTTTTTGCGTGTGCTCTTTTCGTCCGTTCAGTCCGAACCGCAATTCCATAATAAGACATTCACGGTCGCGAAGCTTTGAAACCGCCTGTAAAACCAAACTTTTTTCAAGCTCACATTCAATATTTCTGTTTACCGTATCCGGATCGCTCCCCAGAACATCACATAAAAGCAGTTCGTTGCCGTCCCAGTCGGTGTTCAGCGGTTCATCAATTGAAACCTCGTTCCTTAACTGCGATGATTTTCGTAAAAACATAAGGATTTCATTTTCAATACATCTTGATGCGTAGGTTGCCAGTTTAATATTCTTTTCCGGAGAAAATGTGTTTACAGCCTTAATAAGGCCAATTGTGCCTATTGAAATTAAGTCTTCTGCATTTGCGTTCGGAGTTTCAAATTTTTTTGCAATATAAACCACAAGTCTTAAATTGTGAACTATCAGCGGTTCTCTTGCCTTGTTGTCACCTTTTGCAATTTTCTGCATAATCAGCTGTTCTTCATCCTTTGACAACGGCGGCGGAAGAGTTTCACTGCCGTTAATGTAAAAAATTTCATTTTCAACAACCAATGCAAAGCGGATTTTTTGAATTACCTTCATAAGAAACATAGCACTACTCCTATTCTGTCAATTTTAAAAGCTCGTATGGGATAATTGCCTCAACATCTCCTTTCAAAACATTATCACATATGCCTATGTAAATATTGTTATCAATTTTCCTGCCGTCAATTTTAACCTCATCGGGAGGAAATCCCTTTACAATTCCGTTTCCGCCAAGGCTTTCAAAGGGAATAACCCTTGTTTTAGTTTCACTCGGAACGAATCCGTCAAAGAGTTTTCTTTCTGCAACAATAACATAATTTCCCGAAAACGGTTCAGTAAGATTACATCCCGTATCAGCTTTTGCCGAAAAGAAAAAGACTTTTTCATTCACCTTGATTTCAACTTTGCAAATATCTGAGCTGTTACCGCTCTTCGTCAATATTTTCACCAATCTGAGAATATAATAACAGACAAGAGTTAAAATAATCAGGAGGACGGGCGAAATGTTAAAATACACTATGTCATTATATACTTCCATACCTTTTGGTTTGAAGGCGTTGTATAGAAATAACATAATCCCGCAAAAAGAAAACGACAGAGAAAGAAAAACGGCGGTTCTCTTAATAAACTTTTTAGGCGGAGCTTTGCCAAATGCAAAAAATATAATCGCAGCGGCACATAAAATATCAATAGGTATGTTCAGAATGAACGGCAGAGGGGGAAGAAGTGCAATCAAGCTTTGCACTCCCCCAAAAAGTGAGGCAAAAAGCATTCTTTTAAATGAAGTATTGATGCAAAGTGCTTTTTTGGTGCATAAAATGAGTATGAAATCAATGAAAATATTCACCGTAAAAAGTACATCTATGTAAACGGATTTCATTTTGCACCCCCTGAGAGTGTTTCGTTTAGTGATATTATCTCATAAGCAGAAAATAATTATTGTCAAAATATGGTCAGGAGGAAAAATATTGCTTGCAGGTTTTATAATCGGCTTATTTGTCGGAGGAATTATCGGAGTAAGTGTAATGTGTCTTTTGTATTACACGAGGGATTGACAAAAGAAAAGCGTGCAGTCTGAAATAAACTGCACGCTTTTTGCATATTTTATTGTATTTTGATTATGATTTAAGATTTCTTGCTCCAAGGAAGAGTACTGCAAGCATACCCGAACCAACATGACTTCCGATAACAGGACCGATGTTTGTGACAATGATTTCTTTACACTTGCCCTTTATTGCCTTTTTAAGCTCCTCCGCACCTTCGGGATTATCTGCATGTGCAATCATAACAACGCTGTTTTTTAAATCCTCGGCGTCCCTCTCAAGATGTTTTACGAGAGAAGGAACAACATTGCTTTTACCTCTGATTTTTGCAACATTGACAAGGCGACCTTCATCGTCAACACTGAGAAGCGGCTTAATCTGCAAGGCTTTGCCGAATGTAGCGGAAACAGCTGAAATTCTTCCGCCTCTCTTAAGGTGGTCAAGGTCTTCAACAACGAACCAATGACAAACCTTAACACGGGTTTCTTCAATGTATTCCCTGAGTTCGTCGATTCCGGCACCTTCGCTGTATTTTTTGCCGGCAAGGTAGATGAGAAGTCCAAGACCGGCAGAGTCACAAAGTGAGTCGATTACAATGATTTTTCTGTCAGGATAAACATTCTGTAAATCCTTAACTGCCATCATACAAGTGTTGTAAGTTCCGCTCAAGCCTGTTGAAATGCCGGTGTAGATAATGTCCTTGCCTGCTTTAAGGTAGTTTTCAAAGCTTTTGTAAAAGCTGTCATAGTTAATCTGCGTTGTTTTTGAATCAACACCGCCTTTAAGCTTATCGTAAAATTCCGAAAGACTCATCATTCTGCAATCGGGATAGTGAAGATAAGACTTGTCTTCCATATGAAATTCCATAGGAAGAACTTCAACTCCGATTTCATTGATAAGCTCCTGTGTGAGGTCGCAGGAGGCATCTGTCATAAATACATAATTCATAATTATCGCTCCTTTTCTGCGAAAATATTATAAATCAATTCTAACAAATTATGATATAAATGTCAATGAATATACACCCATCCTTTTTCATATATATATGTATCAAGCACAGCTTTCGGAGGGGTTATAAATGAATTGCAGATTTACAGATTTAAGACATAAGGAAGTTATAAGTGCCTGTGACGGTACGAGGATTGGCTTTATTGACGATGTTATTGTTGACACCAAGTGTGCAACTGTTGTGTCAATTGTTATTTTCGGAAGACCGGGATTGTGCGGCTTGATAGGAAAATGTCAGGATTACATAATTCCGTGGGAGAAAATTGAACTCATCGGAGAGGATACCGTAATCATCAGCTGTCAGACTCCAAAGCCAGTAAAAAAGCCGAAAAAACCTCATTTTGGGGCTAAATTTTGAATTTTTGCAAATTTTCGCATTAAGGCAAAATAACCTAAGAAATTATCTATTATTTATGCATACTGCACAAATCATTATTTTTTTAAGAAATTAAAATTGAGTAAGTAACATTTTGGTTACAATTGTTACAATTTATCTTCCTGTATCAAACTTGCATTTTTCAAAAGTTTGTGCTTTAATACAATTGCAATTGTGTGTTTGATAAAATTTTACGACTAAAGGACTTGGCACATTTTCAAACAGACAACTACATCTTGTATTTGTATCTGCTTTTGACAGCAGTTATTGTAGTTATCTTAATGTGCAAAAATCACAGGGAGGATAAATTTTTGAGAGCGACAAACTATAAACACTACGGATGTGACAACAATTCGGTGAGTCCGAAAAGAACCCGCAAAACCGAAAAGAAGTCAAAACGCAAGGGCTTTAAGGCTTTATCCTATGCCATTGCGGTATCTCTGGCAGCAGTTGCTCTTGTTGTTCCGACAACAACTCTTGCTCCGGATGTAGACGCCTTTGAAGACAGCCGTGCTGCTTCACTTGCAGTCGGTAGCATCAACGACTTCTCACTTGTTATTACAGATAACTGCGTTGAAGAAACAACTGTTCCCGTAACCCAAGAGATTACAACATCCGCAGCTGCTACACAGAAGACAACCGAAAAGAAAACTAAATCTGCAAAAACTGCAAAAACTGCAAAAAAGTCTGAAGCTTCACAGACCTCTAAAAAGACTGAAAGCTCAAAGTCAGAGCCTTCAGAGTCCGAGGTATCACAGCAGATCACACAAAGCTCTGCAAGCAGCAGTGCATCTTCTTCGGACGACAGCAGTTCAGCATCTAATTCTTCGGATTACAGCTACACAGATAACATATCAGATTCATCAAACGATCAGAGCGGTTATCTTGTAAGCATCAGTAATCCCGATCCGTCATACAGTCCTTCTCCTGTTTCTCTCTCAAGCTATGACAGAGAAAAATTAGAAAGACTTGTAATGGGCGAAGGTGGTTCAATGGGCTACGTAGGCTGCGCTCTTATTGCTCAGTCGATTCGTGACGCAATGAACCGTTCAAACACAACATCAATTGACAGAGTTATTTCGGAATACCGGTATTACGGTTCTACAGCTTATGCACCCAGTCAGGAAGTTAAAAACGCTGTTTCTTTTATTTTTGATCAGAACGGCTCAGCAGTTCAGCACAGAGTTCTTTGCTTCTACACCGGCTCAAGCAGCTGGCATGAGTCACAGAATTACATCACAAGCATAGGTTCTGTGAAATTTTTTGATTTATGGTATTAAGACCGGTTTACGGAATACAAGAAATACAATTTAATTATCAATAAAAAAATCAGGTGTTTTTGAAAAAAGTCTTCGAAAACACTTGATTTTTTTTATTTTTATGGTATAATATACGAGCAATTCGCACGCTGATGTCTGTCGGCAGGGTGGCAAATTCAAAGGATTTGCTTGATGGCTGATAAAAACAAAGGCACAGCGGAGGTTTTAACCTAAGGAGGATTTTTATTATGGCAGTAGTTTCAATGAAACAGCTTCTTGAAGCAGGTGTACATTTTGGTCACCAGACAAGAAGATGGAACCCTAAGATGGCTGAGTACATTTTTACTGAGCGTAACGGTATTTACATTATCGACCTTCAGAAGAGTGTAAAGAAGCTTGAAGAGGCTTACAACTTTGTTCGTGAGCTTTCGGCAGAAGGTAAGAGCGTTCTCTTTGTAGGTACAAAGAAGCAGGCTCAGGATTCTGTTAAGGAAGAGGCAGAGCGTGCAGGCGCTTATTATGTAAACGCAAGATGGCTCGGCGGTATGCTCACAAACTTTGCAACAATTAGAAGAAGAATTGCTCGTTTAAAGCAGCTCCGTGCTATGCAGGAAGACGGCACTTTCGATCTTCTCCCTAAGAAGGAAGTTATCAAGCTCAATCTTGAGATTGAAAAGCTTGAGAAATTTATGGGCGGCATCAAGGATATGACAGAAATGCCGGGCGCACTCTTTATTGTTGACCCGAGAAAAGAAAGAATTGCCGTTTCAGAGGCAAAGAAGCTCAATATTCCTATCGTTGCTATCGTAGATACAAACTGCGATCCTGATGAGATTGATTATGTTATCCCCGGCAACGACGACGCTATTCGTGCAGTAAAGCTTATTGCAGGTGCAATGGCTAACGCTATCATCGAAGGCAGAGAAGGTCAGATGGGTGCAGCAGCTGTTGAAGAGGAAGAAACAGCTGAATAATCATTTGTGATTATAACCTCATTTATATATATTTATTTGAAAGGATGTTTTCATAATGGCAGCATTTACAGCTCAGGATGTAAAAGCATTAAGAGAAAAAACAGGCTGCGGCATGATGGATTGCAAGAAGGCACTCACTAATGCTGATGGCGATATGGATAAAGCAGTTGACTTTTTAAGAGAACAGGGCCTTGCTAAGCAGGCTAAGAAGGCAAGCAGAGTTGCAGCAGAGGGTGTTGCATACGCTTGCACAAACGATGACCTCTCAGTAGGCGTTGTTGTAGAAGTTAACGCTGAAACAGACTTCGTTGCCAAGAACGATTCATTTATGGATTTCGTTAAGGCTTGCGCTAACACAATTATCGAGCAGAACCCTGCTGATGTTGAGGCTCTCCTTACACTTAAGGCATCAGGTTCAGATCAGACAATCGCTGAAATGCTTCAGGAAAAGGTTCTCACAATCGGTGAGAATATTCAGATTCGTCGTTTTGAGCGTATGGAAGGCGCTTGTGTTGCTTATGTACACGCAGGCGGTAAGATTGGCGTTCTCGTTAACTTTGATACAGACCTCGCTGCAAAGCCGGAGTTTGTTGCATACGGCAAGGATGTTGCAATGCAGATTGCAGCTCTTAACACTCCTTACCTCAATGAGAGTGAAGTTCCTGCAGAAATCATCGAGCATGAGAAAGAAGTTATGCGTCAGCAGGTAATCAACGAAGGCAAGCCCGAGCAGATTGCTGATAAGATTGTTATGGGTAAGATTGGTAAGTTCTACAAGGAGAACTGCCTCCTTGACCAGGAATTCGTTAAGGACAACAAAATCAATATTAAGCAGTACACACAGAATACTGCTAAGGAGCTTGGCGGTTCTATCGAAATCAAGAAATTCGTTCGTTTTGAAAAGGGCGAAGGCATTGAAAAGCGTCAGGACGACTTTGCTGCAGAAGTTGCAAGCATGGTTAAATAATTGTTTTGACATCCAAAGCATAATATTCGGAGCAGAGATTAAATTCTCTGCTCTTTTTGTTTGCCTGAAATTAAAATTGACAATAAAAATACGGAACAGAAATCTGCTCCGTACTATCATTTATTGAATATCCAGCTTTCAATCTTGTCACCGTCAACCATAAAGGCTTTGTCAGCAATTTCAGCAAGCGGCGAATCGCTGTAACTGTCCGAATAAAAGCTGTCAATTTTACCGTTGGGAAAAGCCTCGTAAAACCGTTTCACCTTTTCCTTGCCGTGGCAGTTAACTCCGGTGTATTTTCCGCTTTGCATATTAACCTTTGATGCAATAAGATTTTTGATTTTAAGCCTTTCACAAACGGGTTTTAGCAAAAATTCGGGTGATGCCGAAATAATTACATCGTCATCTTTCTTTTGTTCAAGATAAAACGGCTTTATATTTCCAATGTATTCCTTCCAAAAGTCTTTTACATCTTTTTCGGTATCACAAAATGCAAGAAATCTGTACATTTTTTCTTTAAATTCAGTTTTTGTACCTTTTTTAAACACATAAAATTTCAAAAATGCCCCCAAAAGCGATGGGGCGAGTGTGATAATTTTTTTATGCCTTTTAAGGCAGAATAAATAGAAGTCGGCTGTTGAGTCACCGTAATAAACGGTTTTGTCAAAATCATATGCATTCATAATATATAAATTCCTTTGTTATGCCATCCTGTAAATTAAATTCTTTGTTGTGGACCTTTACCATTATAGTATGAGAGCGTAATTTTTGCAACCTCTCCTGCAAGGAATGCCCTTGTTAGCCGAATGCTTAAAAATATCCTTAATCCCCAAAGTAAGTTCCGCAGCAAAAAGAGGCGGAACTTACTTTGGAAATTAACTTTATTCAAAAAACCGCCACTAAACCTTTACAAACCCCACAAGATATTGTATTATATTAGTAATTATAATTTATCGTGGGGTGTTATGTATGAAGCCGAAATATAAAAGAGTATTATTAAAACTTTCAGGCGAATCGCTTGCAGGTGAAATGAAACACGGCATTGATTTTGAAACTGTTCTCAAAATCTGTAAGCCTATCAAAGAATGTGTTGACGCAGGAGTAGAAGTCGGCATAGTAGTAGGCGGAGGCAACTTCTGGCGTGGCAGAAGTTCAGGTGAAATGGACAGAACAAGAGCCGACCATATGGGTATGCTTGCAACAACAATCAATGCGCTCGGTGTTTGTGACGCACTTGAACAGCTTGGTGTTAATGTTCGTGTTCAGACAGCTATCGCTATGCATCAGATTGCTGAGCCGTATATCAGAAACAAGGCTGTTCTTCACCTTCAAAAGGGAAGAGTAGTAGTGTTCGGCTGCGGAACAGGCAACCCGTTCTTCAGCACAGACACAGCAGCGGCTCTCCGTGCAGCTGAAATTGAGGCAGACATTGTTATGAAAGCTACTATGGTTGACGGCGTTTATGACAGCGATCCTAAGAAAAATCCAAACGCTAAGAAATATGACACAATTTCATTTCATGAGGTTCTCAATAAGGATCTTGCTGTTATGGATAGCACAGCTGCATCTCTTTGTAAGGACAACAATCTGCCTATCCTTGTATTCAGCATTGATGACCCTGAAAACATTTACAAAGCTGTTTGCGGTGAAAATATCGGTACTATCGTAACAGCTAACGACTAATTCAATTGATTATTTTACTGACTTTTTAACAATAATTATTATACAGGAGGCATAAATATGCAGACACAGTTAAAAAAAGCCGGCGAAACCATGGACAGACGCCTTGAGCATATGCGCAGGGAATTTTCGGAAATCAGAGCAGGCAGAGCAAATCCCGCTGTTCTTGATAAAGTAAAGGTTGACTACTACGGCGCACCCACACCCGTGAACCAGCTTGCTGCTGTCTCTGTTACAGAAGCAAGAACTCTTACAATTCAGCCATGGGATGCGTCTGTATTAAGACTGATTGAAAAGGCTATACAGACTTCAGACATCGGTATCAATCCGCAAAATGACGGTAAGGTTATCCGTCTTATCTTTCCACCGCTCACAGAGGACAGAAGAAAAGAAATTGTAAAAGATGTTCAGAAAATTGCCGAAGAAACCAAGGTTCAAATTCGTAATGTCCGCCGTGAACTTATCGACAAGCTTAAAGCCATGAAAAAGGACGGCGAGCTTACAGAGGACGATCTCAAGCAGGGCGAAAAGAAAGCTCAGGATCTTACAGATAAGTATGTCAAAGAAGTTGAGAGCGTTTCTGCAGTAAAGCAGAAAGAAATTTTGGAGATGTAATATGGCTTTTTTCTCAAAGAAAAAAGATGAGCAGATTGGGGTTACAGACCTCAATCTGCCTTCACATATCGGAATTATTATGGACGGCAACGGCCGTTGGGCAAAGAAAAGAGGACTTCCGAGAAAGGCAGGTCACCGTCAGGGTGCAAAAACTTTCAGAACAATAACAAGATATTGTTCCGATATAGGAATAAAGTACCTTACCGTGTACGCCTTTTCAACCGAGAACTGGAAAAGACCGCAGGATGAGGTTGAGTCACTTATGTCGCTTTTTAAATCATATCTTAATGAAGCACTTGAAGATTTTAAAGACGACAGTATTGTGGTAAAATTCATCGGTGACAAGTCAGGCTTTAACGATGAACTTCGTGAGCTTATGATTGAAAACGAAGAGAGTTCAAAAGACCGTGACGGTATGGTTCTTAATATTGCTATGAATTACGGCAGTCGTGACGAAATTGTCAGAGCTGTTAAAAATATTTCTGAGAATGTCAAAATCGGCAAAATTTCTTCCGACGACATAACAGAAAATCTCTTTTCAAATTATCTTTACACCGCAGGTCAGCCCGATCCGGACCTTATTATCAGACCGAGCGGTGAATATAGAATTTCAAATTTCCTTTTGTGGCAGTCAGCCTACACGGAATTTGTAATAATGAACAAATTATGGCCTGATTTTCAGAAATCAGACCTTGACGAAGCATTAAAAATATACTCCTCCAGAAACAGAAGATACGGCGGAGTTTGATGAGAGTTGATATAAAATGAAATCCCTCAAGCCTCGGCTGCTGACAGCCGTAATAGGAATACCACTACTGCTGATTGTTCTGTTTGTATCGGAACTTTGGCTCCCGTTTACAGGCATAGTCATAGGAGCATTTTCGGCATTTATGACAGGTGAGTATCTGCACGCAAGGAAGATGCTTTATAAATTTCACCTTTCCATACCTTGTATAGTTTTTTCTTTTCTGCTTTCGATTTTGGTTACAACAAAGTTTCTGTATATTTTGATTTTTGTATTTATATTAACAGCCTTTGCAGTAATGATTTTCAAACACGAAAAGACAAACTATGCCGATGTTGCATATTCAGTGTTCGGAACTTTTTTAATTTCTTTTGGAATGAGTGCCATCCCGATTGCCTGTGCGTCATCTGTATCAATTACTTTCTGCTATATATGTATTTTCGCATTACCGTGGATGGCAGACGCAGGCGGCTTTTTTATCGGAGCATCGTTAGGCAAGCACAAACTTTGCCCGAAAATCAGTCCTAAAAAGACTGTTGAGGGTGCAATCGGCGGAATACTTTTTTGTGACCTTACAGCCGTGATCATCGGTCTTATATTTAGTTTTTGGGTTATGCCTGACGCCAACATCAACTTCTGGGCATTGATTCTTCTCGGTGTAATTGACGCTCCTGTATCAATTCTCGGTGATTTGAGTTTTTCTCTTATCAAAAGAAGCTACGGGATTAAGGACTACGGCTCAATTTTTCCCGGTCACGGCGGAATGCTCGACAGGTTCGACAGCATAATATTTACTGCACCCGTTCTTGTTGCAATCAATCAATTCATACCTTTCATAACAGTGGGGTAAACTAAAATGATAAATTCAATTTCCATCCTAGGATCAACAGGCTCAATCGGAACACAAACGCTTGATGTTGCAGATAAACTCAATTTAAAGGTTTCTGCACTTACTGCGTCAACAAACATAAAACTTCTTGAAGATCAGGTACGAAAGTATAAGCCTGAGCTTGCGGTAGTTTTTGACGAAGAAAAAGCCAAAGAATTAAAAGACAATATAAAAGATACAAGCACCCGTGTTTTAAGCGGTATGGACGGACTTATTGAGGCGGCAACGCTTGAGAATGCCGATCTTGTTGTAAATTCGGTTGTCGGAATGGTAGGCTTAAAGCCTACGCTCGCAGCGGCAAATGCTAAAAAAGACATCGCTTTTGCAAATAAAGAAACGCTTGTAACAGGCGGTAAGCTTGTTTGTGACGCGGTAAAGAAGAACGGCGTAAAGCTTCTTCCCGTTGACAGCGAACATTCAGCCATTTTTCAGTGCTTACAGGGTATGCCTGAGAAAAAAATGCTTAAAAAGCTCATTCTTACAGCTTCAGGCGGTCCTTTCTTCGGAAAAACAACCGAAGAGTTAAAGAATGTAACAGTTAAAGAAGCTCTTAATCATCCAAATTGGAGTATGGGTGCAAAAATAACCATCGACTCTGCTACAATGATGAACAAGGGACTTGAAATAATTGAGGCAAGGTGGCTTTTTGATGTACAGCCGGAAAACATTGATGTTGTTGTACATCGTGAAAGCATAATACATTCTCTTATTGAGTATGTAGATAATTCCGTAATTGCACAGCTGGGACTTCCCGATATGAGAATCCCGATTCAGTACGCAATTACATATCCCAAAAGATATGAATCACCTGTCGGCGAATTAAGTCTTGCTCAAATCGGCAAAATGACTTTTTTTGAACCCGATTATGAAACCTTCAAGTGCCTTAGAGCCTGCAAAAAGGCTCTTTCACACGGAGGTGTTGCAACAGCTGTTGCAAACGGTGCTAATGAGGAGGCTAACCGACTTTTCAGAGAGGGTAAAATCACTTTTCTTGAAATCGGCGACCTTGTTATGGGTGCAATTGATAACATAGACAATTTTGAGCCTACATGCGTTGATGATGTATTGAAGGCGGATAAACTTGCAAGAGAGTATGTACTCTCTATGCTATAATTTGCGGTAATATTTTTCATTGCTGTCTTTGCGGCGGCAATGAATATTTTGGAGTTGATTTATTTTAATGCAAATTTTAACAGTTGCGGCTCTCATTGTAATAGGAATATTACTTTTTGAGCTTATAATTTTTTCTCATGAATTTGGTCATTTTATTACCGCAAAGCTTTCGGGTGTAAAGGTAAATGAGTTTGCACTCGGTATGGGACCGAAAATAATCAGTTTTGTAAAAGGTGAAACAAGGTACTCGCTTCGCCTTTTTCCGATAGGCGGTTACTGTGCCATGGAGGGCGAGGATGAGGACAGCGAAGAAAAAGCCGCGTTTAATAACGCAAAAGTATGGAAGAGAATGATTATCATAATCGCAGGTGCGGTTATGAATATTCTTCTCGGTTTTGTTATGATGTTTGCCTTTACCGTTCAGGCTGACAGCTTCAGCTCTACAACCGTATCTCAGTTTCAGCCTAATGCGTTCACAGCCAATACAGGCTTGCAGACGGGGGATAAGATTGTCGAAGTGAACGGTTATTCAATTTGGAATTCAAGAGATTTGCAGTTTGCAATCTCAACACTTCCGTATGAAACTGTAGAAGGCAGCACACTTGAAGTGTACAAAGAAAGAGCGACATCTGCCGCTTGCGGAGTGTACAATAAATACGCCAATGACAAATCCCTTTCACAAGATGAACTTCAAAAATACTACAACGCTCTCTCAGAGGGTTGTTCAAAGATAAATAAGGCTGCAAGCAAAGAAGAGGCTGAAAAGCTTCTTGACGAAGCTTGTAAGTCAATTTATGCGCTTGACAAATCATATGATATGTCAAAGTATAAAACACCCGAAATAGACACAACTACATCAAGACCGAGATTTATGGCTGATGTAAAGGTTGTCCGTGACGGCAAAGAAATAACGCTTGAAAATGTACAGTTCTTCACCTATTATGCCGATGACGATGCCGAAAAGGAGAACAAACCAACCGTTGCTTTTGACTTTGCGGTTGAGCCTATTGAAAAAAATGTCGGCACGGTTCTTACGGAAACATTTACAGAAACCTGCTCAATGGCAAAAACTGTGTGGACTTCGCTTGTATGGCTTGTACAGGGAAAATTCGGCTTCAATGATATGTCAGGTCCTGTCGGTATCGCAACTGCGGTAACTCAGGTTGCATCCATGGGTCTTGAAACAGGCTTCGGAGATGCAGTCAATAACATTCTTTTTGTAATGATACTCATAACGGTAAACCTCGGAATTGTTAATATGCTTCCGTTTCCTGCTCTTGACGGCGGAAGATTCCTGTTCCTGCTGATTGAATGGATATTCAAAAAGCCGATTCCGAGAAAAGCAGAGCAGGTTGTAAATACGGCAGGACTTGTACTGTTGCTTGCATTTATGCTTATTATTTCGGTAAAAGATGTATTCCAACTTGTAACGGGAACTTTTCCCGGTATGTAGATAAACGGAGGAAAACCTTATGGGAAGTAAAATTCAGGTAACTGCCGGCAATGTAAAAATCGGCGGCGGTGCAAAAGTAAGCGTTCAGTCAATGCTCAATATTCCCTCAACCGATATTGAGGGTTCTGTAAGACAGGCAAAACAGCTTGAAGCGGCAGGCTGCGAAATCATTCGTGCCGCCATTCCTAATAAAGATGCAGTAAAGCTTATTCCTGCCCTTAAAGAGGCTGTAAGCGTCCCAATTGTAGCTGATATCCATTTTGACTACAGGCTGGCTCTTGAGGCTTGTGCTGCGGGAGTTGATAAAATACGAATAAATCCGGGCAACATCGGTTCCGATGACAGAGTAAAAGCAGTTGCCGATGCCTGCAAACAGCGTGGCATTCCGATAAGAATCGGCGTTAATTCAGGTTCACTCGAAAAAGAAATACTTGCAAAATACGGTCATCCCACACCTGAGGCACTTTGTGACAGTGCCTTGTACCATGCATCACTTCTTGAAAAATTTGATTTCAACGATATTGTTCTTTCAATGAAAAGCTCTACCGTTTCTACAATGATCAAAGCCTATGAGCTTGCCGCAGAAAGATGTGACTATCCGCTCCACCTCGGTGTTACAGAGGCAGGAACGGAAAGAATGGGTATTATCAAATCTTCTGCCGGAATCGGTGCATTGCTTCTTCACGGTATAGGCGATACAATCAGGGTTTCCCTCACAGCCGATCCTGTAAAGGAAGTTTATGCCGCTCATGATATTCTCAGGGTTCTTGACATTGAGAAAGACGGAGTCCAATTCGTTTCATGTCCGACTTGCGGAAGAACAAGAATTGACCTTGTGAAGATTGCAAACGAGGTTGAAGATAAGCTCAGAACCTGTAAAAAGAATATCAAAGTAGCGGTAATGGGCTGCGTTGTAAACGGTCCGGGAGAAGCAAGAGAAGCTGATATCGGCATCGCAGGCGGTGAAGGCTGCGGTCTTGTATTTAAAAAAGGTGAAATCATCCGTAAAGTCCCCGAAGAAAAACTCGTTGACGCACTTATGGAAGAGGTAGAAAAATTATAATCCGTCAGACGGACGGATAGGGCTTTGCTACGATAAAAGCAGAAGGAAATATATGAAAACATTAGGAGAAGTCTTTTCCTCCCAGTTTGGCATAAATCTGCCGCAACAGGCTTCAAAGGGAGAATTGACACAACTTGATATCAATAAACAATCCCGTTTAATAATTTTGTCAGTTAATTTCAGCGAACTTATCGGTCGTGATTTGCTTTTTGAAGCCGAAAAAAGTATCACAAAGGTTCTTGCATACCACGCCGTAATCAAGCCGCATTTTCCGACAGAGTTGTTTTCTGCCGATTATTTTCCCCAGCTCTACACAGCTGTAAGGCGAGATATTCCAAGCATTAACGGAACTCTCAACAATGCCGAGGTTAAGTTTGAAAACAATACTCTGACAATCAATCTTCTCAACGGCGGAAAAACTCTTCTTGACAGTAAAGGTTTTGATAAGGCGCTCGTAAAGCAGATTTACGAAGAGTTTAACCTTCACATTTCCGTAATTTATACAGGTACATTTGAGGTTGAAGAAAACAACGAAGAATACAAAGCGGCAATTCAGAACGCTCAGGAGAAAATCAATCGGGAAAATCTTCAAAAAGCTGCTGAATTCTATCAGGAAGAGGCTGAAACTGCAAAACAAAGGGAAGAAATACACGCTGAAAACACTACTGCCGAAATTGAAATTCGTGAGGGTAAATTCTCAACTCCTCAGATTGTTCAATCCTCAATCCGTCCTTTATACGGAAGGTCGATTAGAGGAAAGATGATTCCCATTTCATCAATTTCAGGTGATTCGGGAAGAATCGTTGTATGGGGCGATGTATTTGATATTGAAAAGAAAGTTACTAAAAGCGGTGACAAAAATATTTTCACTATCGACATAACCGATTACACAGGTTCAACAACCGCTAAGATATTCAATTCAATTAAAGAATCAGCCGTAATTGACAACATCAAAAAGGGTGACACAATTGTTGTTCAGGGCGATGTTGAATACGATAAATACGCAGGTGAGCTTGTTGTCAATGCCCGCTCGGTCGGCACTGCCCAAAAAGTCAAGGTGGTTGATAATGCCGAGAAAAAGCGTGTTGAGCTTCATATGCATACAAATATGTCACAGATGGACGCTGTAACATCGGCAGGTGACCTTGTAAACCGTGCTTATCAGTGGGGACACAAGGCAGTTGCGATTACAGACCACGGTGTCGCACAGGCGTTCCCCGACGCAATGAAGGCCGCAGACAAAATCAATAAGGACGAAGAAAAAATAAAAGTCATCTACGGTGTTGAGGCATACTTTATGGATGACCTTGTAGAGTCCGTAAAAGGTGATGCCGACACAGGTTTTGACGGCACATTCATCTGCTTTGATATAGAAACAACAGGTCTTTCAGCCGCCCGTGACAAGATTACCGAAATCGGCGCAGTAAAGGTTGAAAACGGTATAATTACCGATAAATTCTCAACTTTTGTGAATCCCGAAATGCCGATTCCGCAGAAAATTACTCAGCTTACAGGAATTACCGATGAAATGGTAAAGGATGCTCCTTCACAGAGCGAGGCTGTCAGTGCATTTTTGAAGTTTGCCGGTGATAATGTTCTTGTTGCACACAACGCACCGTTTGATACATCATTCATTGCAAAAGCCTGTGAAGATATGGGAAGGGAGTATAACTACACTTCAATTGATACGGTTGCAATTTCAAGAGCAATTCTCACCGATATAAAGAACTGCAAGCTTGACACCGTTGCAAAATTTTTAAGGCTTGGTGAGTTCAATCACCACAGAGCAACCGACGATGCCGAAATGCTCGCAAAAATTTTTATAACCCTTTGCCGACGGCTTACAGATGATTTCGGCATAACAAAAACCAATGACATTAACACAAAGATAGCAGGCGGAGATTTTAAAAAGCTCCCAACCTATCATCAAATTATTCTTGTAAAGAATAAAACCGGTCTAAAAAATCTATACAGACTTATTTCTTACAGTCATCTTAATTATTTCTATAAAAAGCCGAGAATCCCCAAAAGCGAGCTTGTAAAGTACCGAGATGGACTCATTATCGGTTCTGCTTGTTGTGCAGGTCAGCTTTACATGGCAATTCTTGATGGCAAGCCGTGGGGCGAACTCAAGCAGATTGCATCATTCTATGATTATCTTGAGATTCAGCCTGCAGGCAACAACAGCTTTATGATTCGTGACGGCAGATTTGATTCTGTTGACGAGCTTCACAAAATCGACTCCACAATTATTAGGCTTGCTAAAGAACTCGGCAAACCGGTATGCGCAACCTGCGACGTTCATTTTATGGATCCGACTGACTCTGAATTCAGAAAAATTCTTATGGCAGGTCAGGGATATAAGGATGCAGATCAGCAAGCTCCGCTTTATTTCAGAACAACCGCCGAAATGCTCAAGGAATTTGAGTGGCTCGGAAAAGATAAAGCATATGAGTATGTTGTGGAGAACCCAAACAAAATTGCCGATATGTGCGAATATATCAGACCTATTCCAAAGGGTACATTCCCGCCTAACATTGAGGGTGCGCAAGAACAGCTTATTGACATTACATGGAAAAGAGCAAAAGAGAAATACGGCGATCCATTGCCTGAAATCGTAAAGGCAAGACTTGACAAGGAGCTTAATTCAATAACAACCTACGGATTCTCCGTGCTTTATATGACTGCTCAAAAGCTTGTTGCAGACAGTGAAGCACACGGCTATCTTGTCGGTTCACGAGGATCTGTAGGTTCATCGTTCGTGGCTACTATGTCGGGTATTTCTGAGGTTAATCCGCTTTGTCCGCACTATGTATGCCCAAACTGTAAACACAGTGAGTTTATCACAGACGGCAGCTACGGCTCAGGCTTTGATATGCCGCCCAAAAACTGTCCCGAATGCGGTACTCTTATGGATCAGGACGGTCACGAAATTCCGTTTGAAACATTCCTTGGCTTTAAGGGTGACAAAGTGCCTGATATCGACCTTAACTTCAGCGGTGAGTATCAGTCAAAATCCCACCGTTACACGGAAGAGCTCTTCGGCAAAAACAATGTGTTCAAAGCGGGAACAATTTCTACCGTAGCCGAAAAAACAGCCCTTGGTTTTGTAAAAAAGTACGCACAGGAACGAGGTCTTGTAATGCACAAGGCTGAGGAAAAGCGTCTTGCAATCGGCTGTACGGGTGTAAAGAGAACCACAGGTCAGCACCCCGGCGGTATGGTTGTTGTGCCGAGAACAAACGATGTTTACGATTTCTGCCCTGTTCAGCATCCTGCAAACGATGTGAACTCAGACAATATTACAACCCACTTCGACTTCCATTCAATTCATGATACAATCACAAAACTTGATGAGCTTGGACACGATGTTCCGACAATCTATCATTATCTTGAACTCTACACAGGTATCCCCGTAATGAAAGTTTCAATGAGCGATCCCGAGGTTATGTCGCTGTTTACTTCTCCGAAAGCACTCGGAGTTACTGAGGAGGATATCGACTCAAAAACCGGTACTTTCAGTCTTCCTGAATGCGGCACGGCTTTCGTAAGAGGAATGCTTGTTGAGGCACAGCCAAAAACCTTTACCGACCTTTTGCAGATTGCCGGTCTTTCGCACGGTACCGATGTATGGCTCGGAAACGCTCAGGAGCTTATTCATAACGGTACCTGCACAATTTCGGAAGTAATCGGTACTCGTGACTCGATTATGACCTATCTTATGCACAAAGGTCTTGAGCCCGGTATGGCATTCAAAATAATGGAGATTGTCCGTAAAGGTAACGCAACAAAACTTCTTACGGAAGAACACTTCAAGGCCATGCGTGAACACAATGTTCCCGAATGGTACATTGATTCATGTATGAAAATTAAGTATATGTTCCCGAAAGCCCATGCCGCAGCCTATATGATTGCAACGCTCAGACTCGGCTGGTACAAGGTTCATAAGCCCGTTGAGTACTACGCTGCATATTTTACCGTACGAAGTGAAAATCTTGACGGTGCAATTGCCATGCAGGGACACAAGGCTGTCCGTGACAAGATGAACAACATAAAGCAAAAGCAAAGTGTTCACGAAGCAACCGCCAAGGATGAAGCAGAGTATCAGACTTTGCAGATTGTCAACGAAATGATGGCAAGAAAAATTGAATTTCTTCCTGTTGATATCTATAAATCCGAGGCAAAAATGTTCAAGGTGGAGGACGGTAAAATCAGGCTTCCGTTTTCATCGTTACCGGGTGTAGGCGGTGCCGCTGCAGATTCACTTGCCGAAACAGGCAAGCATACAGAGTATCTTTCTATTGAAGATATGCAGATAAAAACAAAGGTTACAAAGGCTGTTATTGAAACGCTGAAAGATGTCGGAGTCCTCAATAATTTGCCGGAAAGCTCACAGATGTCGTTATTTTAAGGAGTTGTTTAAATGAAAAAACTGCTTTCGCTAAAAACTCTGCTGATTTGCATTTCATTTACGGTATTTCTTTTACTTGTAAAAGACAATATGAATGTTTTGTGGTCGGCTCTCGGTTGGATAACAGGCATAATCACTCCGTTTGCAATCGGATTTCTTTTTGCCTATATTCTCAACTACCCCTACAAATTTTTCTACACAAAAGTTTTCGGTCGGATGGGGCGAAAGCGTAAATTCCTTGCTAACTTCAGAAAACCCCTTGCACTTATCATAACATACGCAATTGTTGTGGCAATTTTTGTAATCATCATATCTATTGTAGTTCCTCAAATTGCAGCCAGCCTGTTCAGTCTTATCAACAGCCTGCCGCAATACGGCGGAGTTCTTTCAGATATGACAAAGACAGTTGTTCATTGGATTAACCATACATTCAGTATGGAAATTGACGCAAGCGAAGTAATAAATAACTTTTTCAAGTATATCACTAACTTTATTTCAGCAGGTAATATCACAAGCTTCCTCGGAAATTCAACAAATGCTGTGTTCAACGCCATTATGTCAATGTGTAACGGTGTGTATAACTTCCTGCTCGGAATCGTTATTTCCGTTTACTTTCTTGCAGCAAAGGAAACCCTTTGTTATCAAATAAAAAAACTTGCGGTTGCTTTTATTCCGATAAAGTATCTCCCGAAAATCTATGAAATAATTGATATTACAGATACAAAATGCGGTCGTTTTCTCGTTGGCGATATTATTGACGCCGCTTTTCTCGGAATCCTTACATTCATCACAATGTCAATTTTTCAATTACCTTATGCTCCGCTTATAGCTGTGCTTATAGGTGTAACAAATATCATTCCGTTCTTCGGTCCGTTTATCGGCGCAATTCCGAGTGCGTTTATCCTTTTTCTGATTGATCCTATTGATATGATTATTTTTGTAATCATTATCGTAATCATCCAACAGCTTGACGGCAACCTTTTCAAGCCGAAGATTATCGGCAGTCAGGTCGGTCTTTCAAGCTTCTGGGTATTGTTCAGCGTTATCGTGGGCGGAGGAATGTTCGGTGTGCTCGGACTTATTCTCGGAACGCCGATTTATGCCGTAATCTATGCTCTTGTAGGGAAAAGAGTCAAAAACAGAATTGAATCAAAGGGCAAAATTGCTCAGGAAGCACTTGATTTCGAGGTGCTTAACTACACCAAAATTGCCGCAGAGCAGAAAAAGCTTCGTGAAGAAAAAGAAATGCAGCATAGAGAAAAAATTATGAAATTCATCAACCGAACCAAAACAAACGGCGAAGACGATTCTTTGGAAAATTCAGATGAATAACTGAAAATTTCCCGTTTTATCTTATTGGTGTTGACAAATCAAGTTTAGTGTGTTAATATATTACCGTATTAACATACTAAAGCGTTTTGAGAGGTAATTATGAAGAAAAATTTGAAAATTACTCCCGAGGGAACAAAAGATTTTCTTTTTGCCGAATGTTCCGCTATGGATTATATCTGCACAAGCATTGAAAAGGTATTTGTAAAAGGCGGTTTTAAAAGGGTAATAACTCCTGCCCTTGAATTTTATGATGTCTTTTCAATTCCGTCAAGCGGAATCTCGCAGGAATCAATGTTTAAGACAACCGACAACAAGGGCAGACTTCTTGTTGCTCGTCCTGACTCCACTCTGCCGATTGCAAGAATGGTTTCTACAAGACTGAAAAACAACACACTTCCTGTTCGTCTTTATTACAAGCAGGCAGTGTATCGCAGTAATCCGTCACTTGCAGGAAGAAGAAACGAATTTCTCCAAATGGGTGTTGAGCTTCTCGGTGCAAAAGGAAAGAGGGCAGACCTTGAAATTCTTACATCGGCAATAAAAAGCATTTCAGCCGTTGCCGATGATTTCAGAATTGAACTCGGACACGCCGAAGTATTCAATGCTCTGTCAAAAGAACTCGATATTGATAACGATTACAAAGAAAAAATCAGGGTATCAATCGAAAGTAAAAACTACTCGGCGCTTAACAATCTTCTTGACAAACTCAAGCCTTGTAAGACTGTTTCCGCAATCCGTTCGCTCCCGTCACTTTTCGGCGGTGAAGAAGTGTTTGATGAGGCATATGACATCTGCAAAGGTACAGGTGCCGAAAACGCTCTTGATTATCTCCACACAATCTATAAAGAACTTTCCGTGCTTGAACTCGGCAACAAGCTTATCATCGACCTCGGACTTGTTCAGAGAAATGATTACTATACGGGAATCGTATTTTCAGGGTATATTAACGGAATCGGTGACGCTGTTATTTCGGGAGGAAGATATGACGATCTTCTCAGCGAATTTGACGCTCCGATGGGTGCGGCAGGCTTTGCGATTGATACAGATGCAATTACAATGAAACATCTTTCCGATGATGATGTAAATTATTCAGATAATCCCGATGTTCTCGTTTTTGCAGAAAACGGACATGAAATGAAGGCTCTCAGTTATGTTGACGAGCTTAATGAAAAGGGAATAAAGGCACAGTTCAGCGTACTTGAAACTCTTGAAGAAACAGAACAGTTTGCAAAATCAAGAGGAATAGCTAAAGTAGAAATAGTATAATCAAGCTGTCGGAAAGGATTAAATATGAAACCATTAAGAATTGCTCTGACAAAGGGCAGACTTGAAAAGACTACAATCGAACTTCTTGAAAAAATCGGATATAATTGTGATGAGGTAAAAAACAAGGGAAGAAGGCTTATTCTTCCGATCGGTAACAATGATTTTGAAGTTGTGCTTGCGAAAGCCGCAGATGTAATTACATATGTTGAGCACGGTGTGTGTGACCTTGGTGTCGTTGGCAAGGATACAATTCTTGAAAACGGTTCATCTTTTTATGAACTGCTTGATTTGGGCTTCGGCAAATGCCGTTTTGCCCTTGCAACAAAAAAAGATACTGATTTTTACAGCGGTTACAATACAAAAACTATCGCAACAAAGTATCCGAATGTAACCAGAGCTTTTTTTGACGATAAAGATATGGATGTAAGAATTATTAAGATTGAGGGTTCCGTTGAACTTGCTCCTCTTGTAGGTCTTGCAGACGGTATTGTAGATATAGTAGAAACAGGTTCAACGCTCAAGGCTAACGGACTTGAAGTAATTGAATGGGTGTGTGATATTTCAGCAAGACTTATTGCCAATACGGCAAGTCTTAAACTGCGCAAGGCTGAAATTGAAGAATTGCAGAAGAAACTGGAGGCTGTCACAAAATGATTACAACTGTTGTAGCAGACGGAAAAAACGAATATGAATTTATTGATTTGCTCAAAAAGAGAGCGCAGAATTCAGATAAAAATGTAGTTCCGATTGTTTCGGAAATCATCGAAAATGTTGCAGAAAATGGTGATAAAGCCGTAAAGGAATATACCGTTAAATTTGACGGAAAAGCTCCTGAAAAGGTAGAAATTACTTCCGATGAAATCGACAGCCTTATTGAAAAATGCGATAAGGATTATCTCGAAACAATCAAAAAGGCAGCCGCAAATATTGCGGATTTCCATAAAAGACAGGTTCAGCAAAGCTGGCTCACAACAAAGAATAACGGCGTAATGATGGGGCAGAGAATCAGAGGTCTTAAAAGAGTAGGTATCTATGTTCCGGGCGGCACTGCAGCATATCCCTCATCAGTTCTTATGAACGCAGTTCCCGCTAAAATTGCAGGTGTTGAGGAAATTATTATGTGTACGCCTCCGCAGAAGGACGGAACACCGAATCCGAATATCATCGCAGCCGCAAAGGTAGCAGGTGTTGACAGAATCTTCCTTATGGGCGGTGCACAGGCAGTAGCCGCTCTTGCATATGGTACAGAAACTGTACCGAAGGTTGATAAAATCGTAGGACCCGGCAATATCTTTGTTGCAACAGCAAAAAAACTTCTTTACGGAACAGTTGACATTGATATGATTGCCGGTCCGAGTGAAATACTCATCATTGCCGATAAGTCTGCAAATCCTAAATTCCTTGCTGCAGACCTTATGAGTCAGGCAGAGCATGACAGGCTTGCATCTGCAATTCTGCTTACCGACTGCGAAGAGCTTGCCAAAGAAACTGAAACAGAGCTTGAAAAGCAGATGACCGCTCTTTCAAGAAAAGATATTATCCGTTCATCGGTTGACAATTTCGGTGCAGTTATTGTATGCAGTGATATGTCACAGGCGATTGAATTTGCTAACGAGCTTGCTCCCGAACATCTTGAGGTTTGTTGTGAAAACCCAATGGAGTATGTCGGCAAGCTTGATAATGCAGGCTCTGTATTTCTCGGCAACTACAGTCCCGAACCTCTGGGCGACTATTTTGCCGGTCCTAATCATGTTCTTCCGACAAGCGGCACGGCAAGATTTTTCTCACCTCTTTCGGTAGACAGCTTTGTAAAAAAATCAAGCTTTATTTACTATACGGAAGACGCTTTGAGAAAAGACGCCGAAGATGTAGTTCGCTTTGCAGAAACAGAAGGACTTACAGCACACGCAAATTCAATTAAAGTGCGTTTTGATATGAAATAAGAATGGAAGTTATGCAATGTCTTATGAATTAAACAAAAAAATCCGTGAACTTGAACCGTATGAACCAATCAGCGGTACATATAAAATTCGACTTGATGCAAACGAATGTCCCGAAAATTATCCTGATTTCATCAAAGAAGAAATCAAAAATGCAATTGATATAATTGATTTCAATCGCTATCCCGATCCGCTTGCGGAAAAGGTTGTTACGGCTTTTGCGGATTATTACGGAATCAATCCAAAATATGTAACCGCAGGTAACGGCTCAGATGAACTTATCTTTTTGATTGAAGCCGCATTTATGGAAAAAGGGGACAGGATGCTTTGCGTTGCTCCCGATTTTTCAATGTACAAATTCTATTCATCAATCTGTGAGGTTGAATGTGACACCTTTATCAAATCTGACGATCTTACAATTGATACTGACGCACTTATTGAAAAGGTAAACCGTGACAATATCAAGCTTTTGCTCTTTTCAAACCCATGCAATCCGACAGGGCAGGGTATGACCGCCGAAGATGCACGCAGGCTTGTTACAGGCGTAAATGCACTTGTAATTCTTGACGAAGCATATATGGATTTCTGGGATCAGAGTCTTATAAATGAGGTTGAAAAGTATTCAAATCTCATTATTTTCAGAACCGCATCAAAGGCAGTAGGCTCAGCGGCACTCAGACTCGGTTTTGCCGTTGCAAATGAAACAATTTCAAGAGCTGTAAAAGCGGTAAAATCTCCGTACAATGTGAACACATTTTCTCAGGTTGTCGGCAGTATAATATATAAAAATAAAGATTATCTCAAAAACAGACAAAAAACAATTGTCAGAAACAGAGAAAAGCTGTATAATGACTTATTGGAGTTGTCCGCTCTTTCCGATGATTTTAAGGTTTACAACAGTTGTGCAAACTTTGTTTTTGTTAAAACATCATTCGGCAAAGACTTGTGGAACTATCTCAAGGACAACTCAATTGTAATCCGTTTTATGGGCGATTACATCAGAATTTCCGTTGGCACAGAAGAAGAAAACGAAGAACTGATAAGTTGCATTAAAACTTATTTATCGAGGTGATTATATGCGCAGTGCATATGTTGAGCGTAAAACGAAGGAAACCGACATAAAGCTAAAACTAAATCTTGACGGCGGCGATATTAAAATTGATACAGGCATAGGCTTTTTTGACCATATGCTCAATTCGTTTGCCACTCACGGCAGGTTCGGACTTGAGGTTTCGGTAAAAGGCGACCTCTATGTTGACGAACACCACACCGTTGAAGATACAGGTATAGTTCTCGGCAAAGCATTTGCAGAGGCTCTTTCAACCAAAGAGTCAATTGAGAGATTTGGCAGTTTTTATGTTCCTATGGACGAAGCGCTTGCGTTTGCATCTGTTGACATCAGCGGTAGACCTTATCTTGTATTCGACGCTGATTTTCCGCAGGAAAGATGCGGCGGCTACGACTGTTCAATGACAGTAGAATTTATGCGTGCATTTGCATTTAACGCACAAATCACACTTCACCTCAAATCTGTTTACGGTGACAACTCTCACCATATCACAGAGGCTTTGTACAAGGCTTGCGCACATGCACTCCGTCTTGCAGTAAAGCAAAATTCTTCAAATGTACTTCTTTCTACTAAAGGAGTGTTATAATGATTATTTTACCCGCTATTGACATAAAAGACGGCAATTGTGTCCGTCTTTTCAAGGGTGATTATGCAACCGTTCAGAAGGTAGCAGAGTCCCCATATATTGCCGCTCAGGGCTTTGCTGACGCAGGTGCAGAGTGGATGCATATGGTTGACCTTGACGGTGCAAAAGATGCTAAGCTTGTTAATGCCGATCTTATTGCAGATGTTGCAAAAGCCTCGGGACTTTCTGTTGAGGTCGGCGGAGGAATCCGTGATATGAAAGCGGTTGAATATTATCTTTCAAGAGGAATAAACCGTGTTATTCTCGGTTCAGCCGCAGTTAAAAACCAGCAGCTTGTTATTGATGCCGTAAAAGAATACGGCGAGAGAATTGTAGTTGGTATTGATGCAAAGGACGGCATGGTTCGTGCAGAAGGTTGGATTGACAATTCGGAAATCAACTACATTGAGCTTGCAAAGCGTATGGAAAATGTCGGAGTAAAGACTATTGTGTTCACAGACATTGATCAGGACGGTACTCTTGCAGGTCCTAACCTTAAACAGCTTGATGTCCTTGCTCACGAAGTCAGCTGTAATATTATCGCAAGCGGCGGTGTTGCAGTTCTCAAGGATATCATAAATCTTGCAGAACTCGAGGTTTACGGTGCAATCTGCGGCAAGGCTATTTACACAGGTTCGCTTGATTTGAAACAGGCGATTGAAGTAACAAATAAAATCTGAGGTAATTATGGATCTTGATAAATATTTTGTAAAATCCGAACTTATTCCCGCAATTGTTCAGGAAAAGTCAACGGGTGAGGTACTTATGCTTGCATATATGAACCGTGAAAGTATGCAAAAAACTTTTGAAACCGGTTACACATGGTTCTGGTCAAGAAGCCGTCAGGAGCTTTGGAACAAGGGTGCAACATCAGGTCATTTACAAAAGGTAATTGATATATATGCCGACTGCGATGACGATACATTGCTCATCACAGTTGAACAGACAGGTGCGGCATGCCACACGGGAAATCATTCCTGCTTTTTCAAAAAATTAAAATGAGGAGAATTTTAATATGAACGACAAAGAAGTTCTTGAAGCACTTTATGCTACAGTAGAAAACAGACGAGATAATCCAAAAGAGGGTTCATACACTTGCTACCTTCTTGATAAAGGAATTGATAAGATTCTTAAAAAAGTAGGCGAGGAGTGCAGTGAAACAATCATTGCGGCAAAGAACGATGACAACAGCGAAACTGTTTATGAAATTGCAGACCTTATCTATCATCTCACAGTTATGATGGTAAAGCTCGGCATTCCGCTCGAGGATGTTCTTACCGAGCTTGACAAGAGAAGCGAGAAGACAGGAAACCTTAAAAAGTTCCATGTTGTCGATAAAAATTCTTAATAAAGACGAACAAAAAGGCCCTATGACTTTGGTCATAGGGCTTAACAATATGTAATATTATATTATTTATGCGTTAACAAATGCGAATTTTGAAATGGCCTGTTTGAGATTATCGTCAGGCTCAGATTCAAGAAGAAGCTCAATCGGCATTTTTTCATCAATTGTAAAAAAACCCATCAAAGAATGAGCGTCAACGGTATTATCGCCGTTTCTAAGCATCATTACTGTATCCGGAAAGTGAGCAAGAGTTTCAAACATATCGATCATTTCTTTTTTATCTTTTATTGAAACCGGTACAGAAAACAAGATCTCACCTCCATTGTTTAACTTGTCTATATTTTATCATTGATATTTGTTAAAATCAACAATAAATTGATGAATTTTTGCAATTTCAACTATTTACCTAAAAAAGGATGATTATTAAATGAATTTTAATATAATAACACTCGGCTGCAAGGTTAATCAGTATGAGTCACAGGCAATGCGTGAAGATATGCTGAAAAACGGTTTTCTTCTCTCGGATGACAGGGACAGGGCTGACATAACAATTGTAAACAGCTGTACGGTAACATCCATAAGTGATGCAAAAAACCGCAAGATTCTAAACCGTGTCCGCCGTGAAAATCCTGACGGAATTGTTATTTTAACCGGCTGTATGCCACAGGCTTTCCCCGAAGAAAGCGAGAACTTTTCAAATTGCGATATCGTACTCGGCAATGCAAAGAGAGCCGAACTCGTTCCTTCAATTTACAAGTTTCTCGAAGAAAAACAGAAGTTTGTTCATATAACAGAGCATATCGGAAAAGGCGAAAAATACGAAAACCTTTCCGTATCGTCACTCGGCGAGCATACAAGAGCTTTCATTAAAATTGAGGACGGCTGCAACAGATTCTGTTCTTACTGCATTATCCCGTATGCAAGGGGCAGAGTGCGTTCAAAATCTCTCAAAGATTTAAAGGCAGAGCTTATTCAGGTTGCCGCAAACGGTTACCGTGAGGTTGTTCTCGTTGGTATTAACCTTTCCGCCTACGGACTTGACGAAGATTTTGACCTTGCTGATGCTGTAGAATGTGCTTGTTCCGTTGAGGGAATCGACCGTGTAAGACTCGGGTCAATCGAACCGGAAAGAATGGATAAAGAAATGATTGCCCGTCTTGCCGCACAGCCAAAGTTCTGTCCGCAGTTTCATCTTTCACTGCAGAGCGGTTGCGATAACACACTCAAAGCAATGAACCGTCACTATAATTGTTCAGAATACGCTGAAATTGTTACAAATCTCAGAAACGCTTTTGAAAACAGCTCTATGACAACCGATGTAATGGTTGGATTTGCCGGTGAAACAGAGGAAGATTTCAACGCATCTCTTAATTTTGTTAAGTCAATCGGCTTTGCAAAGGTGCATATCTTCCCGTATTCACGCCGTAAAGGCACTGTTGCCGATAAAGCACCAAATCAAATTGATCCGCAAATTAAAGAGCAGAGAGCCAAAATTATGGAGCAGGTCTGCGATGAAACCAGAAGGGAATTTCTTAAAGAGCAGGTTGGTCTTTGTGAATCTGTTCTTGTTGAAAGACTTCGTCACGGTTATCTTGAGGGTTACACAAAGAACTACACGCCTGTTCATATTAATTCCGAAGATACAAGTCTTTGCGGTAAAATTATTGATGTAAAAATTACAAAATCATTTGATGACTACTGCGACGCTGAATTAGTTTAAAGCGTTAATCAGATTATTAATCTCTTTTTTTGCAGTATCATCCTCAAGGCAACTATAGCTGTAAAGCATAAAGCCCCTGACAGATTTGTTGTTACGCAAAATATCGTATTCATCGGCAAGAATACTGTCACTTAAAAGCCATGTTTCTTCGTCATATTCGCCGTTACCTGCCTTATAACCGCCAAGACCTACATACAGTTTTACATTTTCGTCAAAATCAAGAGATGTCCAACTGTCAAGGCAGTCTTCAAAAGTCAGAGCTGGGTTTTCAAGGCTAAAGTAAATTTGCGGACAGATGTAATCTGCAAAGCCTTTACAGGTACACCACGATTTTACATCGGCATACAATCCGTCATTGTTACCTATATTTCCTTGCGGTGATATGCCGAACTCAACTGACGAATCCACACTTTTTATTGTTCTGTAAACCTTACAAATCAGCGTATTTACATTTTGCATTCGCCAATTATCAAGACTCATACAGTTTTCTTTACCGTATTTTTCAATATAAGCCTGATACTGCTTTTTATCAAAGCTTTCATCCTTAGTAGGGTAGAAGTAGTCGTCAAATTGTATCCCGTCAACATCATATTTTTCCGCAATTTCCTTTACACCATCGCAAATAAGCTGTTGTGCAGTTTCATTTGACGGATCAAGAAAAATTCCGTTATCGGTTTTTATACCTATTTCGGAATTCTTTATGTAAGGATTGTTGTCTGAAAGTTTACTCGGAGTTTCATTTGAACTGACTCTGTATGGATTAATCCACGCATGAATTTTCAAATTGTTTTCTTTGCATATATCACACATAATTTGCAGTGCGTCATATTGAGGATTTTCCCCTTGTGTACCCGTGAGAATATGTGACCACGGAAAATAGCTTGACTTATATAATGCGTCACAAAAGGGACGTACCTGTACAATAAGCGTGTTGAAACCGCTTTCACGGCATTTTTGTGCTATTTCGGTAAATTTATCTTCAAACGCTTTTTGTGTTTTTGAGCTTTCATTTTCCATAGAAAGCTCCATATATGATACCCACACGCCACGCATTTCTTCATCACTTTCGGGTGTGTCGGCAGTTGCCTTTGATGATAAAGCTGCAATATTGTTGATATCATTCTGCTTTTTGGGCGGTTTTTCTCTTGTAAATGAGCTTATGCAGATAACGCTTAACATAGCTATTACAGATACAATAATCGGAACAATCTTTTTGTTTTTCAATCAAATCATCCTTTGGAGTTCTCATGGAAATTTTTATCATATACATTTGCATCATCAGCCTGATATCAATTATTGTAACAGTCTGTGACAAATACTTTGCAATTCACCGCAAATGGAGAGTACGAGAAAGCACATTGCTGATTCTCTCCGCACTCGGAGGAAGTGTTGCAATGTACATTACAATGCAATTAATCAGACACAAAACAAGACACATTAAATTTATGCTCGGCATACCGATAATATTTATTATTCAGCTGATAATTCTGTTTTTTGTTTGGAGGATGATTTATGTCTGACAGACTGTATTTTTCCGTACCTGACGAATGTGACAATATGCTTGCTCAAAGATTTCTGCGTGATAAATGCGGGCTTTCTGCAAGAATAATAACACGGCTTAAAAGAGAAAAAGACGGTATTTTGATGGACGGGAAAATTTTAAGAACAATTGACTGTGTGCAAAGCGGAAAAACCGTTTCAATTGCAATTCCCGATGAAAAATGTGAAATTGAACCGACAAAGGGGACGCTTGATATAAGATATGAGGATGAACATTTTCTTGTGGTAAACAAACCGCATTCCATGCCTGTTCATCCTGTAAAGCAGCACCAAAGCGATACGCTTGCAAATATTGTTTCGTACTATTGCAGTCAAAACGGTAAGCCGTTTGTATTTCGGGCAATTAATCGACTGGACAAGGATACCTCAGGGCTTGTTCTCATAGCCAAAAACCGTTTTACAGCCAATGCCGTAAAAAATAAAACGCATAAAGTCTATTACGCTTTATGCGAGGGTGAAATAAATATTGAAGGTGTAGTTGATAAGCCAATGGATTTGCGTGATGATTCCAAAATGGTAAGAATTGTCCGAGATGACGGAATGAGGGCTGTTACACACTACAAACCGCTTATTGCTGAAAAAGATTATACATTGCTTGAATTGTGGCTTGAAACCGGCAGAACACATCAGATTCGCTGCCATATGGCTTATTTAGGGCATCCGCTTATGGGCGATGACTTGTACGGCGGAAAACTTGATAAAATTTCAAGACAGGCACTTCATTGTGCAAGGCTTGAATTTTATCATCCGATAAAAAATGAATACATTACGGTTACTGCCGAAATTCCCGAAGATATGCAGTCTGTAATAAACAACAAAGAGGATTGAACTTTTAATTGTTCAATCCTCTTTTAGTGTTATTTAACTCTGTCTACGCTGTAAATTGTAAATCCGTTGAATTCCTTTTCATCCTTGTAAACAATGATGGAATCTTTTTTGCCGTAATATTGGTTAAGATAATTTTCTTTGATAAAAGTAATGTTCTTATCGATAACATATACATTTCTTCCGTCAACGACCGCCTCATAAATATTTGTTGAGAGGTTGCGGTTCACAAGCTGATTTGTCCGATGAAGATAGCCGAAACCGTCAACATTACTGAGAAAATCGGAAGAAAATCCCCACAGCGGATGAATATAGTTATCGGTATATGAAATATATTCTTTAGCTGTTACAGGGTCGAGAACATAGTAATTTTCAGGATGGCGTTCAACCTCAGTGTAAAGGTCACTCGGCTTTTTGTCATATGAAACAGGAGTGACATGGAAGAAATATGATACACAGCTTGCCACACCTAATATCACAAGTACAATAACCGAAATAAGAACAGTTTTTCTGCTTTTATCTGTAATATTGCTGTATTCATCTTTTCTGAGATGACCGAAATCAAACGAATACATTGTAAACGAAAGAATCATCAGCAAAATTCCGTACATTGTGTATGCCGAAGAATCCATTGCATAACGAACATACATACAAGCCGCAAATCCCACCGCAAAATACAAAGCAGGGAAAAAGGCAAATCTTTTTTTCTGAACAGTAACAAAAACAACCATAACGGCAAGTATTACCGCAAAAGCAATAAGATATGAATCAAAATTTATAATATGTCCCCATGCATCTGAAAACAATGCACCCGCATTATCAAAGAAATTATACGGATTTTCCCGTTTTTGGATATCCGCAACCTTTTCAAGGGCAGCAGTATTCATTCCGTTGTTTTCGTCATAATAGCCGTCTACGAACAGTTCGTATTCATTTGCAGAGCTTATACCGACAGTGTTAAGCTCCTTTTCGTAATCAGAGTAATTCGGAAAAGCATTATCATCGGTCTTATCGGCAAGGACGCTGTATCTGTACAGCCCCGAAGTTTCTGCATTTGCATTATTGACCGAATATGAATAATATTCAAGACCGCAGCCGACAAGAACAATAAAGACAAATACAAGCACAAAAGGTCTGAAGTACCAGAAAAATTTTCTGAACGGCAGCTTGTACTTTCTCTTTGCAATCATATCACCGACAAAGAAAGCGACAAAAAATACAAGTCCGACAAAGAAATACTTAAAACACAGAAATGTACCGAAGGTAATTTCCGCAAGACCAACCCAGAATGGGAGAGAGTACCTTTTATTTCTGATTGCATTAAGTGCCATCAGAAACCCTGCCGTAAGCAGCAAAGCTGCAGTTTTACTGCTTAGAATGTTTGAATAATGGTCAAATGAAAACAAAATATTCAGCACAAGAGTGAATATGAAAGCCTTGTGCTTTCCGAATTTATCGGCAAAAACAAATGTAACAGAAGAAAAAGCGGCACAGGAGAGAAGAATTTGAAAAAGTACAAAACAGTTGAAATTCAAAAGAATGTACTGCAATGAACCGGTAATTGTCGCAAAAATGTAGTTAATATCATTATTGTAATAGTTATGATACTGACAGATATATAAAGAATTGTTAAAATCGTCAGCACTGTCATAGGAAAATGCAGTAACACCTATAATCAAAGCCATAATAACAATATTAATTGCCAAAGCAAAGAAGGTCTTGCTTTTTAGTGCGTTTAATATTTTATCTTTCATAATAACTCCTCTGCATTATCTTTCTTGTTTAAAAATCACTTTCTTGATCTTCTTTCGTTAATCAAAAGCTGAAGATTCTTCTGTTCGTAAGTATTAAATTTAACATTCTTCTCAAATTCTTCGGCTGTATATTTGCCCTCATACCATGACTGCGAGTTAAAGTATGCATTAAGGCTTGCGTCCTTAAAAATTCTGCCTCGTCTTGCATAAATCTCATTAATTGCAAGCTGTAAGTCGTTATCACTCAAAGCGCTTACCTGTGCATTGCTGAGATATGAAGAATCGCTGTTAGGGAAGATAAATCCGCCGTTATTATTAGTGTTTGTATTGCTTGATGACTGTGAATTTGAACTCTGTGAATTTGAATTGCCCGATGTGCTGTTCTGACTATTTGATGACTGCTGAGCCTGTGTTGCAGGAGCTTCTGTTTCTCTCTGAATCTGTCCGCTTGAGATAACAAGTTTAACAACTGTACCCGTACTTGCGCTTGTGTCACCTTCCGGAGTCTGGGAGATAATATATCCTTCCGGATAATCATAACTGTATTCATAGTCAGAAATTTCAACGGTAAATCCTGCCTGTTCAAGAAGCTTTTTACCGTAACTGTAACCGTAACCGACAACAGGAACAACATTGTTATATGAAGAAGATGTTGTAACCTGTTCTGTTGTAGCAGGAACAGTAGTAGGTACTGCCGTACTCGGTGCCTGTGTGGTTACTTCGGCAGATGTTGCAGTTTCGGCTGTAGTAGTTTTATTGTCAGTAGATGAATTTGACAAACCGTTATAAACGCAGAAACCGATAAATCCGAGTGCGGCGGCAACTACAACCGCACAAAGAACAATAATAAATTTATTCTTCTTTTTCTTTACATTTTCTTCTTTATCTGTATATCCGAATTCATCTTTACTATCGTTTTCAAAACTGTTGTCATCAAAACTTGTCTTATCATCAACAGTTTTTGTATCTTCAACCTTATTTTCTCCAGGAACAGCACTCGGCTCATCATCGAAGAAATCACCGTAATCTTTAACAGAATCACTTGAAGTAAGATTATTTTTGTGGTCAGCTGCCGAGTAATTTTCAAACACATCAGTACTTGTAACAGTAGAGAGAACCTCCGGAGCTACTTCGCTGTTGCTTGAAATGTTTTTGTATTCTTCAGGCTTTTTATCATCAACAACATTCTTATTGTCATCAGTTTCTGAATCAGAAGAGAAAGAACTTATATCCTCATATTCAGTTGTATTGTCATCTGTCTTTGATTCTGTATTTTCAGGCTCATCAACTGCATCAGTAACATCAACGACTTCAAAACCGCCCTCATCATCATTTTCGTCTGATTCAGCAGTATCTTCTGCTTCCACAGAAGCGTTTTCAGCAACAGGCAAAGGTTCCTCCTGATTCAGAACACCGTCAATGCTAAGCTGTTCAGCCTCACCAAATTCATTATCGAGAACAGCGTCATCAACTGTCTGAACTTCATCTTTTGCGTCAAAATTATCCTGAGGTTCAGTCGGCTCTGTATCCTCAAATTCATCGTAATCGTACTCTTCAAATACATTACCGTCAAAGTCGGTGCTTTCCGGAACAACAACATCGGGATTCGGCACAGGGGAGGATGTACCTATTTCAGTCTTGATAGATGTGAGAGCGTTTTTAATGTTGCCGGCATTTTTCCAACGGTTTGCATTATCGGGCTGACACGCAATCACAATAACACTCTTGAGCTTTTCGTCGCCCTCGGACGGTGCGGTAACAGCCTTGCCCGAAAATCTTTCTTCACAGGCCTTCTTTCTGTCGCATGAATCACTTTCAAACGGAATTTTACCGCCGTTGCACATTGCATACATAATTATTCCGACAGAATAAATATCGGTTGTATAGTCAACATTTTCCTGCCTGAACACTTCGGGGGCAATATAAGACTTGTCGTCAATCTTGCCCTCAAAATCGGTAAATCCGCCGATTTTATACTTTCCGTCAGCGGTTACAAAAATATTCTTTGGCGAAATATTACCGTGAAAAATATTCTTTGCTTCCAAAGTTTCAAGCAGACTGCTCATCTGAATACCAAAATCAACAACTTCATCCTCAGCGAAAGTTTTGGTTTTCATAAGTTCTTCAAGACTTGTGAGTTCTTCTGTAAATATGTACAAATCACAGGTTTCTTTGTTCTGATTATCCTGAACATAAACATCCAGATAGTTTGAAACACCGTCAAGCTCCTTAACCGATTCAATAAAATCAGCCTCTTCGGTAAAATACTCGGCATGTTCATCGGTATAATTGCTTTTGCCGACAAATGCGTGTCTGAGAATCGCATTTTGAGCAGTATTTTTATCAATCTTCCTTGATACCTTGTAAACTTCACAGCCGTTGTCTTCCCCAACAAATGAAGTAACCTTCCAATCCCTTAAATCTGCCGGCAATTTAATCGTTTTTGCCATACTAACACTCCTTAAATATTTCCTTATTTTTTCATATTTATCTAAATTAAGTTAATCTACCCTTATTATCTCATTCTCCGAATTATTGTACCATATTACAAGTTGTTTTACCATAGATATTTCAATTTTTTAAAAAATAATTCTAATTTGTAATTAAATCTGACATAAAAACAGCAGTCCGCCTAAACGAACTGCCGAAAACATAGCTGCAGTAAAATATCTTACCTGAACCTATTTGATTTTTATTTTTTCCTTTTTGTTTACTCCGATAATTCCGCCTATACCTCCTCCCAAAACAGATGATATCAGTTTTAGCAGGGTTAATATTGTTATAGGCTCACCGTTAAAAATCAACGCAATAGAGGTTATTACAAGAAAAATAAAAAATCCTGTCAGCGAACCCACCGCAAGTCCTGCACTTCCTGTAATTCTTGATGATATTATTCCCGACATCAGCGCAGCAACACCGACCATTCCTACTGCGCAGTAATCAAGTATATCTGCCGAAATTACTCCCGCTGACATCATCACGGCCGCAAGCAGACACATCAAAATTACAAGTATGAGTATTCCGCATACTGATGAAAACAGAACGGCCTTTGCAAGTAATTTTTTATCAGACATAAAACAACCCCCGAATATATTCTGTTACAAATATATTCGGGGGAAAGAACATTCATTCAAAAAGTTATTCTTTTGTAGCTTTAGTTTCGTCAGAATCTTTCTTCTTGCCAAAACCGAAGAAGCCTTTCTTTTCAGGCTGACCTGCCTGCTGTGGCTGTTCCTTAACTGTGTCAACAGTAGAAATACACCACTTTTTAAACTTCATCTTAACTCTGTCGGAGCCTGTTTCAATGATGATAGCGTCTTCGTCGTCCTTAATAGCAACTACTCTGCCCATAATTCCGCCGATTGTTGTAATTTCATCACCAATCTCAAGAGAGTTACGAAGCTGAGCTTCTTCTTTTTTCTTCTTTGAGTTAGGTCTGATGAGGAAGAAATAGAGAGCCGCAAAAATAGCAACATAGAAGAGAATCATAAAAATCATGCTTGATGACTGATTTCCGCCGCTTGCGCTTGCTTCAGCAACTACAGGTAAAAAGTTTGTCATTTTCGTCATTCCTTTCATACAATGTACTGATTATATCAGTTTTAATCACATCTTGCAAGTGTTTTTTCTGTTTTGAAAAAATATTAGATACGCACGCCTAAAATGTTGCGATATTTCTCGTAAAATTCCATATATGTGCCGTTGTCAAGCTGAGTTCTGATAACTTCCATAAGATTATTGTAAAAATAGAGGTTGTGCAAAACGGCAAGCCGCATTCCGAGCATCTCACCGCTCTTGAGAAGATGTCTTATGTATGCCCTTGAAAAGTTTCGGCAAACAGGGCAGTCACAATGCTCGTCAATCGGAGATTCATCTGTTTCATATTTTGCATTATTGATGTTACGCACTCCGTCCCAAGTGAAGAGCTGACCGTGTCTTGCGTTTCTGCTCGGCATAACACAGTCAAAAAGATCAACACCTCTTGCAACGCTTTCAAGAATATTCACGGGAGTTCCGACTCCCATAAGATATCTGATTTTATCTTTCGGAGCAAACGGCTCAACCTCTTCAATGATATGGTACATCGTTTCGGCAGGCTCACCCACGGCAAGACCTCCGATTGCATAGCCGTCAAGATTAAGCTCTGCAATTTCTTTCATATGATTGACGCGCAAATCGTCATAGATACCGCCCTGATTTATGCCGAACAGCAACTGTTTTTTATTTATTGTATCATCAAGACTGTTGAGTCTTTTCATCTCTGCAACACATCTTTTAAGCCATCTTGTGGTTCTTTCAACGCTGTTTTTTGTATATTCATATGGAGAAGGGTTTTCAACGCATTCGTCAAATGCCATCGCAATTGTAGATGCAAGATTTGACTGGATTCTCATACTCTCCTCAGGTCCCATAAAAATTTTGCGGCCGTCAATGTGAGAATTGAAGTAAACGCCTTCTTCTTTAATATTTCTCAACTTTGCAAGAGAGAACACCTGAAATCCGCCGCTGTCGGTAAGGATAGGACCGTTCCACCTTGTAAATTTGTGAAGTCCGCCCATTTGCTTAACCTTTTCATCACCCGGACGAAGATGCAGATGATAGGTGTTGCAAAGCTGAACCTGACATTTTATATTCTTTAAATCAAGAGCAGAAACAGCACCCTTGATTGCACCGCATGTTGCAACATTCATAAAGGCAGGAGTCTGAACCGTACCGTGAACCGTAACGAATTCGCCCCGTCTTGCGCTGCCTTCCTTTTTAATTACCTTAAACATAAATCCGTAAAATCCTCCTATGATATGAACATAGCGTCACCGAAAGAGAAGAATCTGTACTTTTCCTTTACAGCTTCTTTATATGCATTCATAATAAAATCATATCCCGCAAAAGCGGATACAAGCATAATAAGTGTACTTTCCGGAAGATGAAAGTTAGTAATAAGTCCGTCCAGCACCTTAAATTCAAATCCGGGATAAATAAAAATATCCGTAAATCCCTCGCACGGCTTAATTTCTCCGTACATTGCCGCAACACTTTCAAGCGTTCTGCAGGATGTCGTGCCGACTGCAATAACCCGTCCGCCGTTTTTCTTGGTTTCATCTATGAGCTTTGCGGTTTCTTCGGGGACTTCGTAATGCTCGCTGTGCATTTTATGTTTTGTAACATCGTCAACCTTAACCGGTCTGAATGTACCGAGTCCCACATGAAGTGTAACATACGCAATCTTTACACCCTTAGCCTTGATTCTGTCCATAAGCTCGGTTGTAAAGTGAAGTCCTGCCGTCGGAGCTGCCGCAGAACCGAGTTCATGGCTGTAAACCGTCTGATAGCGTTCCTTATCCTTAAGCTCGGCAGTAATATAAGGGGGAAGAGGCATTTGACCGATTTTGTCAAGAGTGGTAAAGAAATTCTCTTCGCAATCAAAATCAACTGTTCTGTTGCCGTCATCCTTAACATCAACAACAGTTGCACGCAAAATGCCGTTGCCGAATGAAAATTTTGTGCCGACTTTTGCTTTTTTGCCGGGTTTGCAGAGTGTTTCCCAACGATTGTTTGCAACCTGCTTCAAAAGCAGAAATTCAACTTTTGCACCTGTTTCGTCTTTGATACCGTAAATTCTTGCAGGCAAAACTCTTGAATCGTTGGCAACAAGAAGGTCACCCTCGTTAAGATAATCAATAATGTCATAAAAATGTTTATGCTCCAGAGTTTGTTTTTCTCTGTCAAGCACAAGCAATCTTGAACTGTCCCTCGGTTCAAGCGGAGTCTGTGCGATAAGCTCTTTCGGCAAATCGTAATAAAAATCACTTGTTTTCATTTTATTTCCTTTCAAGAACTAAAATTGCTTTTTAAAAGCTGTTCTTATAAAAATCTTTGTAAAACACAAGTATTTGCCCTGTAAAATTCTCAAAATAATTGACATTATCCTTTTTAAATGATATATTATTTTATTATGAGCAGATTGCACAATCGACAAACAGTCGTGTTTTCAGACATCTCTTCATATAATATAATATTTGTTTGAATAAGGCAACCGCTTTTTTAAAATTTGTTTAATTCGGAGGAATTATTATGAAAAAGTATAAAGTCGGTATTATCGGCGCTACCGGTATGGTAGGTCAGCGTTTTACACTTCTTCTTGAGAATCACCCGTGGTTTGAGGTTACTGTTCTTGCCGCAAGTAAGAGAAGTGCAGGCAAAACATACGGTGAAACAGTTGAAGGCAGATGGCATATGACTACTCCTCTTCCGGAGAAGTACAAGGATATGGTTATTGTTGACGCTGAAAATGTTGAAGAGGTTGCATCACAGGTTGATTTCTGTTTCTGCGCAGTTAATATGAAGAAGGATGAAATCCGTGATCTCGAAGACAGATATGCAAAGGCTGAATGTCCTATCGTATCAAACAACAGTGCTCATCGTTTTACAGATGATGTTCCTATGGTTATTCCTGAAATTAACGCCGATCATATTAAGATTATTGACGCTCAGAGAAAGCGTCTCGGCACAAAAAGAGGCTTTGTTGCAGTTAAGTCCAATTGCTCACTTCAGAGCTATGTTCCTGCAATTCATCCTTTAAAGGCACTCGGTGTTGACAAGGTTCTCGCTTGCACATATCAGGCAATTTCAGGCGCAGGCAAAACATTCAAGACATGGCCTGAAATGGTAGATAATGTTATTCCTTACATCGGCGGTGAGGAAGAAAAGTCAGAGCAGGAGCCGCTCAAAATCTGGGGTAAGATTGAAGGCGACAAGATTGTTAAAACAGACGATATTTCAATCACATCACAGTGCATCCGTGTTCCCGTATCAGACGGTCACACAGCAGCTGTATTTATGTCATTTAAGGACGGCGTAAAGAAACCTACTGTTGAAGAAATTATTGACATTTGGTCAAACTACAGCGGCAGAGCACAGGAACTCAATCTTCCGAGTGCGCCAAAGCATTTTCTCCACTACTTCACAGAACCCGACCGTCCGCAGATTAAATCTGAAAGGAATCTTGAAAACGGTATGGCAGTATCGGTTGGCAGATTAAGACCTGATACTCAATATGATTACAAGTTCGTTTGTATGTCACACAACACATTAAGAGGCGCAGCAGGCGGTGCAGTTCTTCTTGCAGAGCTCCTTTGTGCTGAGGGCTACATGGACTGATTACTTACGGAGGTAAATTATGTCTAACCACATTTTTACAGGCTCAGGTGTTGCACTTATCACTCCTATGAAGTCTGACGGAAGCGTAAACTACGATGTTCTCGGCGATCTCGTAGAATTTCATGTTCAAAACGGTACCGATGCAATTATTGTATGCGGTACAACAGGTGAGGCGGCAACTCTTTCGGAAAAAGAGCATTGCGAAACAATTTCTTTCGTTGCAGAAAAGACAAACGGCAGAATTCCTGTTATTGCAGGTACAGGCAGTAACGATACCTCAACAGCCGTTATGCTCTCAAAATCTGCCGCAAGCACAGGCGTTGACGCACTTCTCTGCGTAACTCCTTACTACAATAAAACATCTCAGCAGGGCCTTGTAAGACACTTCAACGTTGTTGCAGATTCGGTTGATATTCCGATTATTCTTTACAATGTTCCTTCAAGAACCGGCTGTAACATCAAGCCAAAGACTTATCAGGAGCTTTGCAAGCATCCTAACATCGTTGCCGCAAAAGAGGCAAGCGGCGACATCTCTCAGGTTGCTCTCATCCGTTCACTTTGCGGTGACAATCTTGACATCTACTCAGGTAACGATGACCAGACTGTTCCTTTCATGTCACTCGGTGCTCTCGGTGTTATCTCTGTATTTGCAAACATCTGCCCAAAAGAAATGCATGACATCTGTCAGCTTTGTCTTGACAATGACTTTGCAGAGGCACAGAAGCTTAACTTCCACTATCTTGAGCTTATGCATATACTCTTCAGCGATGTTAACCCGATCCCCGTAAAGACTGCCATGAACCTCTTCGGCTATGAAGCAGGCGAATGCAGACTTCCGCTCGTTCCCATGAGCGTTCAGGGTTACCATGACCTCAAGGATTGCATGGAGAAGTATGACCTTTTAAGCAAGAAGGTTAAATAATCGACCTTTGATTCGTTTAAAATTCAAGAAGTTTAAAGGGGAATAAAAATGGTAAATACAGTAATAGTCGGTTGTAACGGTAAAATGGGCTGCTTTGTGGCACAGGCTGTTCAGAGCCGTGAGGATTGCAATGTTTTGTTCGGTGTTGACGCATTCGGTGAAAGTAATTATGATTTTGATGTTTTCAAGACTTTTGACGAGGCAACCGAAACACCCGATGTAATCATTGATTTTTCAAATCCTGCAGCTCTTGACGGTATGCTTTCGTATGCAGTTGATAACAAAGTACCTTGTGTTATCTGCACAACAGGCTTTTCTAAAGATCAGATTGCAAAAATCGAAGATGCGGCAAAGACAATTCCTGTTTTCTATTCAGGTAATATGTCACTCGGCATCAATCTTCTTATTGAGCTTTCAAAAGAGGCTGCAAAAATCCTCGGAAACCAGTTCGATATTGAAATCGTTGAAAAGCATCATAATCTCAAGCTTGACGCTCCGAGCGGAACAGCTCTTATGATTGCAGACGGAATTTCGGAACAGCTTGACGAAGATCCGCAGTATGTCTATGACAGACACAGCTACCGCAGAAAGCGTTCAAAGAACGAAATCGGTATTCATTCCGTAAGAGGCGGCACAATTGTAGGCGAACACGAAGTTATCTTCGCAGGTCACGATGAGGTTGTAACGATTTCTCATCAGGCTCAGTCAAAAGAAGTTTTCGCTGTCGGTGCTGTTAATGCGGCAGTATTTCTTAAAGATCAGAAGGCCGGTATGTATAATATGGGCAATCTTCTTTCTCAAAAGATGAACTGATAAATAAGATTTTAAAGCACGGTTTTCGAAGCCGTGCTTTTTCTTTTATGTCCAAACTTTGCCGATAAACATAATATGTAGTGTGATATTTTGTTTGTAAGTATCACAAAGATTTAGCAAAGGGTGGAAGTTATGGAAAATAATTTAATTATGTTCGGCTCGGTAACTCTTGCCATGAAGAGCCGTAACCTACTTTTAAAAAATAATATTAAATCAGGACTTGTAAGAACTCCTATACACCTAAACAAAAAATCCTGCGGCTACAGTCTTTATGTCCCGGGAAATTTTGAAAAAGCATTGAAAATCATCAGGAGTAACGGCATTACCGTAAACGGTACGGCTGCCGTTGATAACTTATGATATACTTTGATAACGGAGCAACAACTTTTCCAAAACCGTTTTCGGTAAGAAAAGCAGTTAATGATGCAATGTCGAATTACGGAGCAAATCCGGGAAGAAGCGGACACATAATGTCGGTAAAATCATCGGAAATTATGTTTTCCTGTCGTGAAAATGCCGCAAAGCTTTTTGGCTCTGCCAATCCCGAAAATGTAATATTCACGCTCAACTGCACATCGGCACTTAATACAGTAATTAAAGGGATATTAAAGTCCGGAGATCATGCTGTCATCTCTTCTCTTGAACACAATGCGGTTGTAAGACCGCTTGAGGCGCTCAAAAAGAATAAAATTGAATATTCTGTTGCAAAATGTGTTCCTTATGACGAAGAACAAACAATAGAAAATTTCAGGAATGAATTTAAAGCAAATACAAAGCTTGTAATATGTACTCATGCGTCAAATGTTTTCGGAGTGAAACTGCCGATTGAAAGAATAGCGGCTCTGTGCAGAATCAACGGTATATTATTTTGCGTTGATGCCGCGCAAAGTGCAGGTATTGCAGATATAAATCTTTCTGACAGTTCAATTGATTATCTTTGTACAGCAGGACACAAAGGGCTTTACGGACCGATGGGAACAGGTCTGCTAATCATAAACAGCGAAACAACTCCCGACAGTCTTATCCAAGGCGGAACGGGAAGTGATTCCGCAAACCTCAATCAGCCTGAAATTCTTCCCGACAAATATGAAAGCGGCACACCGAATCTTCCGGGAATTGCAGGGCTTAACGCAGGAATAAAATTTGTTTTGAACAGAAAACCTAATAAAATATACAACTCCGAATTAAGTCTTGCAAAAACTCTTTATGAAAAACTAAAAAGAACTGAAAATGTAATTTTATACACCCATATACCAGATATAAATAACAGCGTTCCCGTAATATCATTTAATATCAGAGACACAGAAAGTGAAACTGTTGCAAAAATTCTCAATGATAATTACAATATTGCAGTGCGGGCAGGACTTCACTGCGCACCTCTTGCACACAAGAGCTTCGGAACTCAGGATACGGGAACCGTAAGGGCAGTTGTTTCAGCTTTTACAGACAAAAATGATGTAATATATTTTGCAAACGCTGTTCGCAGTATTTCAAAGAATAACAAACTTAAAAAAACAATTTAAAAAGGTTGCAATCAGTAATAAAAGTATGTTAGAATAATAACAAGAAATAAATAAAGGAAGGGGAAAGCAGATTGGAAATTTTTAACAGCATTTTTTCCATTATCAAGACTATCCAATTCAGAGATGTTGTAGATATTCTTGCAATTGCACTGCTGATTTTCGGACTGTTCAAGCTTGTTCAGGAAACAAGAGCGGTTCAGCTTCTCAAAGGTGTAATTATTCTTATTATAGTGTATTTTCTTTCATCTTTGTTCGGTCTTGTTATGCTTTCATCCTTGTTGCGAACCTTTTTTGAGGCAGCTGTCGTTGTTATCGCCATCATATTCCAGCCCGAAATCAGAAAAGCTCTTGAACAGATGGGACGCAACAACACCTATAAAAAATATATAAGGATATTTACAAAGCACCGCAAAAGCGATGATTGGAAAAAGGCAGTTGAAAAGTCAATTATTGACGCTGCCGATACAGCCGTTCTTTTTTCACGCTCAAAAACAGGCGCATTGCTCGTATTTGAACGCGAAACTATGCTGTCTGATATAGCCGCTACAGGCACAATTATCGACGCTGAAACATCGGTAGCTCTGTTTGGCAATATATTTTTTAACAAAGCTCCTTTGCATGACGGTGCAAGCATTATCCGTGACGGAAAACTTTTTGCAGCAGGATGTATTTTACCGCTTACAACAAATCAAAATGTAGATATAAATCTCGGAACAAGACACAGAGCCGGACTCGGTATTAGTGAACAAAGCGACGCCGTTGTCCTCATTGTCAGTGAAGAAACAGGAGTGATTTCTCTTGCCGTCAACGGAATACTTCTCCGTGAGTTTACAAGAGAAGCGCTTATTAAAAAGCTTGAACAGTTTCTTATCTATGACCGCGGTTATGATGATGAAGAGCAGTCAAGAAAATTCTTCCAGAAAAACCCGAAAAGTTCAAACAGAGAGAAGGATGACGAATGAAAAAGAAAAAACTCTCTCTCAACAAACTGTTTCAGAATAACAAATTTCTGATTATACTCTCCCTTGTAATCTCAACAATAACATGGGTTTATATGAGTATGGGAACTACGAATGATACTTCCGTTACAATCAGTAACATTCCTATTCAAATTGAATTGCCGGATCAGCTTGTCAACAACGGTCTGCAGGTGTTCAGCGATACCGAACAAACAGCAACCGTTACCGTAACAGGCAGCAGGGCTGTTCTGGGTTCAATCAGCACAAAGGATATCACCGTAACTGCTGCGACAAACGGTATTGATTCCGCAGGAACTTATCAGATTTCGCTTTCCGCAGTAAAGACTAATCCAAGTGCAAATTTCCAGATAATTTCAACTGTTACGCCGTCAAATGTGAATGTAATTGTTGATTATCTCAGAGAAACAAGTTTTCCGATTCAGGAGAATGTTGTGTATAAGGTTGCTGACGGCTACTATGCGTCAACCTCGCTTGCGTCAAAAAATATAACCGTTTCGGGTCCGCAGACAGAGATTGCAAAAATTGCCAAGGTTTCAGCTTCAGCAGAACTTGACGGAATCCTTGATGACTCAACATCTGCAACAGCCGATATACTTCTTTACGATAAGTCCGGCAATAGAATTTCCACCGATCTTTTGAAGATGGAATTTGGCACGGTAGAGGCGTCAATTTCTGTTCTTCCCGAAAAGACAGTAAAGGTTGTTCCCGAGTTTATGAACAAGCCTGAAGGACTCAACCTCGGCGACGATATGCTGTCAGTCGAGCCATCTGAAATTCTTCTCGCAGGTCCTAAAAAAGTTCTTGACAATACTAAAAGCATAAAGCTTGAATCCATTGACTTTGCAACTCTCTCAAATAAGCGGTATGAATACAATGATCAGGGCATCAATATTCCGACAGATTGCAAAAATATCAGTAATTCAACCGCCGCTAAGGTTGTATTGGATCTCAGCAGCTTATCGAAGAAAACATACACGGTTGATTCATTTAAGGTCAGCGGTTTATCTTCAGAATATAAAGCCGATGTAACCCAAACCAATATGAGTGTTACGGTAATCGGCAGTAAGAAAGAACTTGAAAATCTTAAGAGCTCCGATATTGAATGTATAATAGATACCTCGGATCAGAGCGGAACGGTTGGTTCTGTTCAGATGCCGGTAACTTTCAAGTTAAAAGGAACATCAACCTGTTGGGTAAGCGGAAGCTATAAAGCAAACATTACAATCAGCGAAAAATAACGCAAAGAAACGCAGACATTTTAAAAATGCCTGCGTTTTAACTTTTTCTGTATTTTCCGTGATGAGGGAGTATAATTACATTCTGATGCGGTTTGTACTGCCTCGCCTTACAAATGCTTTATTCATATCGTCGGTGTTGTGGTATCTGACGCTTTGAACAAGCCCAAGACTTATAAGCGTGCTTAACGCAGAAGTTCCGCCTGAGCTGAAAAGCGGAAGCGTTATTCCTACGACAGGCAGAAAACCCAAAACCATACCGATATTTACAACCGTTTGAGAGGTTATCATTGCAAACACACCGCAGCAGATATATTTTCCTTCAAATTCAGTCGATAGCTTTGCATTTAAAATTACCTTAAGAACTATAAAAAACAGCAAGAGCAAAAGTGCTATACAGCCGACAAAGCCAAGTTCTTCACCGGCAACGGTAAAAATAAAATCATTTTCCTGTTCCGGCACTATTGAATGTTCAACTCTTTGCCCATTAAAAAGACCGCTTCCGAAAGCTTCTCCGCTCGCAATTGAAACCTTGCCTTGATACTGTTGCCAGCCGTAATTTGTAAGTGCATTTCCGTCAAGGTCAAACAGCGCAAGAACTCTGTTGCGATGCTCTTCATTCATAAACACATTCCATATAATCGGAATTGCGCACACGAGTAATCCGCCTAAAATTGCAAAATATCTTAATTGAACGCCTGCGGTAAATGCCATTATTAAAAACATAAGGGCAAATATAAGAACCGTACCGTCATCACCCTGAATATGAATAATAGCCATAGGTATCATTGCGTGTACTGCGAGTGAAAGTACCCCTGAAAACTTTTCCGTCATATTCTTTTCTTTAAGCCATGACAAATGCTTAGAAAATGTGATTATAAAACAGATTTTGATAAACTCGGACGGCTGTATTGAAAAACCTCCCGGGAGATTTATCCACGCCGTGTCATCAGTGCCGCTCACACGGACACCGAACACAAACACAAGTCCGGCAAGAACAATTCCCACTATTGCGGCAATGTACCATTTTCGTATAAGAAATCTATAATCGGCAATTGAGATAAACACCGCTGCAACAAGTCCGACAGATACGGCAGCAATCTGTGTTCTTAGGTAACTGTAATTACCCGACCTCTGCATACTGGCAATCAAAAGAAAGCTGTATGCAATTGCCGTAAGCGTCAAAAGCCACAGCACAGTGTCACATTGTCGAAAGTACTCATATATATTTGCTAAAACTCTTTTCACCTTAAACAACCTTTTTGAATTACTTTTTCCTTATAATTATATTAAATAATGCCTTCAATATCAAGTATAATTTCAATACAGAATAATACAAGTTTCGCATTTTGTTATAATAAGGGAGATATGAATTTGATACGGAGGAATATTATGTTATCTGATATCGAAATTGCTCAGAGTGCAGAATTAAAGCCTATTGCAGAAATTGCAAATCAGCTTGAGATTTCTGCCGATGAGCTTGAATTTTACGGAAAATACAAGGCAAAGCTTTCTGATGAGCTTGCTGACCGTGTAAAGGATAATTCGGACGGTAAACTTATCCTTGTGACTGCTATCAATCCAACTCCTGCAGGAGAGGGAAAAACGACAACATCGGTGGGTCTTGGTCAGGCTATGGCTAAAATCGGTAAAAAGGCAATCATAGCACTTCGTGAACCGTCGCTCGGTCCTGTATTCGGAATTAAGGGCGGTGCCGCAGGCGGCGGTTATGCACAGGTTCTTCCGATGGAGGACATCAACCTTCATTTCACAGGTGATATGCACGCAATTACAGCGGCCAACAACCTCTGCTGCGCAATGCTTGACAACCATATTCAGCAGGGCAACACACTCGGCATTGATCCGAGAAGAATTCTCTTCAAGCGTTGTCTTGATATGAATGACCGTGCATTAAGAAATATCACAATCGGTCTTGGCGGCAAGGTGAACGGTGTTCCGAGGGAAGATCATTTCATTATCACGGTTGCATCGGAAGTTATGGCAATTCTCTGTCTTGCAAATGATATTTCCGATCTCAAAGAAAGACTCGGCAACATTCTTGTTGCATACACATACAGCGGTGAACCCGTTTACGCCAAGGATTTGAAAGCAGAGGGAGCAATGACTGCACTTCTCAAGGATGCAATCAAACCTAACCTTGTTCAGACGCTTGAGGGTACTCCTGCAATTATGCACGGCGGACCTTTTGCAAATATCGCTCACGGCTGTAACAGCATAAGAGCAACAAAGCTTGCATTAAAGCTTGCCGATTACTGCATTACAGAAGCCGGTTTCGGCTCGGATCTCGGTGCAGAGAAGTTTCTTGACATCAAGTGCAGATATGCCGGAATTGCTCCGTCGGCAATTGTAATTGTGGCTACCTGCCGTGCATTAAAATACAACGGCGGCGTTCCAAAGTCAGAAACTTCAAACGAAAACATTGAGGCACTCAAAAAGGGCATTGTAAACCTCGGAGTTCACATTGACAATATGAGAAAGTACAATGTTCCCGTTGTCGTAGCAATCAACCGATTTGGCACAGATACAGAAGAAGAGCTAAAGTACATTGAAGAATACTGTATTTCAAAGGGTGCGGATTTTGCCCTTTCAGATGTATTCTGCAATGGCGGAGAAGGCGGCATAGAGCTTGCCAATAAGGTAGTAGAGGCTTGCGAAAAGCCGTCTGCATTTGAGCCTCTCTATTCACTCGATCTAACGCTCAAGGAAAAGGTTGAGAAGATTGCAAAGGAAATCTACGGTGCGTCAAAGGTAATCTACACAACGGCCGCAGAAAAAGCAATCAAGGAAGTTGTGGCACTCGGCGGCAACAAGCTTCCTGTATGTGTGGCTAAAACACAGTATTCGCTTTCAGACGATCCTGCAAAGCTTGGTGCTCCAAAGGATTTTGAAATCACAGTAAGAGATGTAACAATTTCAAACGGTGCAGGTTTTGCAGTAATCTATACAGGCAACATTATGACAATGCCGGGACTTCCGAAGGTTCCCACCGCAGAAAAAATTGATGTTGACGAAAACGGTAAAATCAGCGGACTTTTCTGATATGATAAAATTGATTTCTCACAGCGCCGATGAAACTGAGCAAATCGGCGAAAAAATTGCAAAACAGCTCCACGGCACAGAGGTAATAGCTCTTTTCGGCGGACTCGGTATGGGCAAAACCGCCTTTACAAGAGGTCTGGCAAGAGCCCTCGGTGTTGATGACGGAGTATCAAGCCCTACTTTCGCCCTTGTAAACGAATACAGCGGAAAGTACAATATCTATCATTTTGATATGTACAGAGTTAATTCATGGGACGACTTGTACTCAACCGGATTTTTTGACTATATTGACAACGGTATTCTCGTAATTGAGTGGAGCGAAAATATTGAAGGCGCACTTCCCGAAAATGCAATCAGAATAACGATTGAAAAAGGGGAGAGCGATGACGAAAGAATCTTTGAAATTGAAGGTGTTGAAATTTGAAAATTCTGTCTGTTGACACATCTGCAACAGCCGCATCTGTTGCACTTTCAGAAGAGGGCAAGCTGATCGGTGAAACTTTCATAAACACAAGTCTTACCCACAGTCAGACGCTTATCCCTATGGTTGAACAGCTTTTGAGCAATACAAAAACGCAAATAGCCGACATTGATGCAATTGCAGTCAACGCAGGTCCAGGTTCATTCACAGGTGTAAGAATCGGTGTTGCGGCAGTAAAAGGTCTTGCTCTTGCAAATAATATACCGTGTGTTTCGGTTTCAACACTTGAGAGTATGGCTTATAATTTTCTTTCAACCGACTGCATAGTTTGCGCCGTAATGGACGCACGCTGTTCACAGGTATACAATGCATTGTTTGAAATTAAAAGCGGAGTTGTTACCCGACTTTGTGATGACAGAGCATTATCGCTTGATGACTTAAAAAACGAACTGCTGTCTGTTGACGGAAGAATCATCATTGCAGGTGACGGTACCGACATTACCTTTAAACATATCGGGGATGAAATACAAAATGCAGAGCTTGCTCCCGTAAACCTTAAATATCAAAGGGCGTCTTCAACTGCACTTGTTGCACTTGAAATGATAAATAACGGACAAACCGTTTCGGCACAAGAGCTTATGCCGGTATATCTCCGCTTGCCTCAGGCACAGCGTGAGCTTAATAAAAAACTTGGAGGTAGAACAAAATGATAGCACTCGGATGCGACCACGGCGGATATAACCTTATCTGCGCAATCAAAAAATATCTGGATGAAAAAGGACTTGAATACAAAGAGTACGGCACTTTCAGCGAAGAAAGCGTTGACTATCCTGTTTATGCCTACAAGGTAGCAACTGCAATCACTTCCGGCGAATGCTCAATAGGCATTCTCTGTTGCGGTACAGGCATCGGTATCTCGATTGCCGCAAACAAGGTAAAGGGAATCAGAGCCGCAGTTGTTTCAAACGAATTTTGTGCTGAAATGACTCGCAGACACAATAACGCAAATATCCTTTGTATGGGCGGCAGAGTTACAAGCGAGGAAGATGCTGTTAAATTTGCCGATATCTTCCTTAACACACCTTATGAAGGCGGCAGACACGAAAACCGTGTGTCAATGATTACAGACATTGAAAACGGTACTTTTAAAGCATAAACAAATCAATAATAGGTATAAACGCTCTTTTAAGTGAGGGCGTTTTTCTTTTTGAAATTTAGATTTCTCATTTGTAATATTTTGTAACTGTTATTTCTGTCAAGGAACTAATTTGCGAAATTGTATTCAGAGCCAAAGCTTTACGCAAATTATTCGTTCTTATTGAGAATTAAGTGTTGTAAATTTTGCATAACTATCCTTACAGTATTACCGCTCATTAGGTGTATTGTAACTATTATATTTCAATTTGTAACCAAATTTCCGAAAAAATTTCAATTTTTTAAATTTATTTACAAAAACCCCTTGTTTTTTTTCCTTTTTAGTATTATAATAACATCACAATGTTTTTAAAGAATTTTAAAAAAGAATTAAAACGATTTGGGAGAGAGTGAAAATGAGATTAAGAAAACAGGAACTTGGAGACAGAAACCTCGTAGGAAGCAGAGTTGAGGCTGTAAGAAAGCAGAAGGGTATGAAGCAAAAGGAGCTTCTTGCCCAATTACAGGTCAACGGCGTTGATATGAATGCGTCAGGACTTTCAAAGCTTGAAGGTCAGATTCGTTTTGTCACAGATGTTGAGCTTGTTGCACTTGCCGATATTCTTGAAGTGTCTGTTGACTACCTTCTCGGAAGAGAAAACTGATTGTTTTCAACCGAATCTTTAAATTGCACCGTAGAATTTTTCTGCGGTGCTTTTATTTTTTGCTGATAAATGTTGACAAGCGAGTATTTTAATTATATAATCATAACAGTGTTACATAACAATGTTATGAATTAGAGGTGACTACTGTGACTAAAAACAAGGCAGCTTACACAATTTCATTCGAAACTCTTACGCCAAAACTTTTTGAAAGTTTGTACAGGTCGGTAGGTTGGGAGTCGCCTTGCATTGACCAAATCGAAACCGCCTTAAATAATTCATATGCAAAATTTGTTGCATATGACGGTGACAAACCTGTCGGAATGGTTAGAATTATCGGCGACGGCGGTATGTCATTCTATATAAAAGACTATGCCGTTATTCCCGAATATCAGAGTAAGGGTGTAGGAAAAGCGTTAATGCAATTTCTTGAAGATTACATACGCAATTCTATGCCTGAAGATTGGTCAGTAAGCCTTGAACTTATCAGTTCTAAAGAAGCAGTTGCTTTTTATGAAAAATTTGGATTTGAACAGAGACCATGCGACTTGGAGGGTCCGGGAATGTTCAAAATGTTAAGATAAACTAAGGAGTGTTTCATTTGGCAAAGCAAATTGAGGGCGTTTACGAAAACATAATAGCCTGTGCCACAAAAGAATTTCTGAACAAAGGCTATGCTGATGCCTCTCTGCGAACAATTGCCGCCGAAGCACACACAACAACAGGTTCAATCTATACCAGATTTGGCGACAAAGAGGGACTTTTTGAGGCAATTGTAGGGAAGCACTACGATAAAATTATCGAGATGTACAAAGCCGCACAAAATGAATTTGCAAGTCTTCCTGAAGAATCACAACCTGACAATATGTCGAGTATATCAGGTAATTGTATGTATGACGGACTTTTGTATTGCTATGACAATCTCGATGTTTTTAAGCTGATTTTATTAAAATCAGAGGGAACAAAGTTTTCTCATATGATAGATGAAATGGTTAAAATTGAGGCTGATGCCACTCATAAATATTTGAATGTGCTTAAAAGACTCGGAAAACCGTCGCCAAAAATTGATACTAAACTTGAGCATATGATTATTACGGGTATGTTTAATACCTATTTTGAACTTATAATCCATGAAATGCCGATTGAGGACGCAAAACTTTACCTTGATGAAATGCGTGAATTCTACACGGCAGGTTGGATGAAAATAATGGGGCAGGATTAAGCCCTATTATTTTTGAACAGCAGTTAGCGATAGCTAACCTGAATTTGAATGATAATCGAAAACGACTGCAGCGTTTTCGTATCAGATATACAAATTATCCACTTGGAGGAGGTCTATTCTTGAAAAAGCAATCAAATTTATCAAGACTTATGTCCTACGCAGGAAATCACAAATACTTTACTTACGTTTCCTGGATTCTTTCGGGAATCAGTGCTGTATTTGCACTTGTTCCTTTCTATTATCTTTGGAAGATTATCAAAGAAGTACTTGAAGTAATGCCTGACTTTTCAAAGGCAACAAGTCTTGTACACAACGGCTGGATGGCAGTAATATTTGCCGCTGCCGCATTTTTAATCTATGTTGCAGGACTTTTATGTTCGCACAAAGCAGCTTTTCGGGTTCAGTCAAATCTGCGAAAAGATATGATGCACCACATCATTAAGTTACCCCTCGGAACTCTTGAAGCTCTCGGAAGCGGTAAAGTACGAAAAACGGTCAACGAATGTTCAGAATCAACTGAAACATACCTTGCTCATCAGCTGCCCGATATGGTAACCGCATACATAACACCTATCGGACTTCTGTTTATGCTGTTTTTCTTTGATTGGAGATTCGGTCTTTTCTGCTTAATTCCTATTTTGCTGAGTTTTGTTATTATGTTCACACAGATGACAGGACCTACACTTAAAACTAAAATGGAAGAATATCAGAATGCTCTTGAAGATATGTCAAATGAAGCTGTTGAGTATGTAAGAGGTATTCCTGTAGTAAAGACATTCGGTCAGTCTGTTTTTTCATTTCACCGTTTCAAAAAGTCTATTGACAACTACAGCACATGGGCAATTTCTTATACCGAGAGTATGAGAAAACCCATGTGTATTCTTACAATGCTTATTAACGGAATTTTTGCATTTATTCTCATCGCAGGTATGTGGTTTACTTCAGGCGGAGTAACAACCAATTTAATTCTCAGCATCTTGTTCTATATTATCATAACTCCTGTATTAACCGTTACAATGACAAAAATAATGTTCCAGAGCGAGAACACAATGCTTGTTACAGACTCACTCAAGAGAATTGACTCAATTCTTAATCTTGAGCCGCTTGAAATCACAGATGCAAAAACACCTAAAGACAATTCCGTTGTTCTCAAATCGGTTTCTTTCAGCTACGATAGGGAAGATAAAGCCAAAAAAGCAATTGACGATGTATCGCTTTCAATTAAGCCAAACGAAACAGTTGCTTTTGTAGGACAGTCAGGTAGCGGTAAAACAACGCTCGCAAACCTCATAAGCAGATTTTTCGATGCTGATGAGGGAGATGTACTTATCGGCGGTGTAAATGTCAAAAACATTGATAAAACTATTCTGATGAATACAGTTTCATTTGTATTTCAGAACAGCCGATTAATAAAAGGCACAATTCTTGATAATGTCAAAATGGCAAGACCTAACGCAACCAAAGAAGAGGTACTTTCAGCTATTCACAAGGCGCAGTGTGATGAAATCATTAAGAAATTTCCTGACGGTATAAATACCGTAATCGGAACTCACGGCACATACCTTTCAGGCGGCGAACAGCAGAGGATCAGCATTGCAAGAGCAATCCTCAAAAATGCACCAATTCTCATCCTTGATGAGGCAACCGCTTTTGCCGATCCCGATAATGAGGCAAAAGTTCAGCAGGCAATTAATGAACTTGCAAAAGACAAAACCGTTATTATGATTGCACACAGACTTTCTACCATTGTAAATGCCGATAAAATCTATGTGCTTGAAGGTGGCAAGATTGCCGAGTCAGGCACTAATGACGAACTTGTTGCAATAGGCGGCATATATGCAGATATGATGAAAAACTATGTTTCATCAGTAAACTGGAAAGTTTCAAAGGAGGGTAAATGATGATTAAAAAGCTTCAGCATAAATTTGCTCTTTCCGAAAGAGGCGCAAAAGACCTTATTCAGGGTATAATCGCCTGTGCATTACAGAACATTTCATTTATGTTTCCTGTAGCTTTACTTTACTTTTTCGTAAGTGATTTGTTAAACAGCGGTATAAAACCCGAAAAAATATGGTTCTATATTTTAGGCTGTATCATAGCACTTGCTCTAATTTTTGCAGTAACCTATTGGCAATACAATTCAACCTTTCTTGCAACATATGTAGAAACAGGCACAAGAAGGATTACACTTGCTGAAAAGTTAAGAAAAATTCCTCTGTCATTTTTCGGCAAAAAAGATCTTGCCGACCTCACAAGCACAATCATGGCAGACTGTACATATCTTGAAACAGCATTTTCACACTTCATTCCACCGTTTGTCGGAGCAATAATCTCAACCGTTCTTATCTCAATCAGTCTTTTCTTCTTTGATTGGAGAATGGCAATTGCCTCTCTTTGGGTTCTTCCTGTTGCATTTACGATAATCGGTTTGTCATCAAAAGTTCAGAAGAGTTTAAACCACAAGTCTATGGATGCAAAAATGGCTTGTGCAGACGGCATACAGGAATGTATCGAAACAATTCAGGACTTAAAAGCAAACAATGCGGAACAGGCATACATGGCTGGTCTTGATACAAAAATTGACAATGTAGAAAAGCGTGCTTTGAAAAGTGAATTTGGAACTGCCGCATTTGTAGTATCTGCCGGATTAATTCTGAAACTTGGCATTGCTACAACAGCGCTTGTAGGCTCAATCCTGCTTATAAACAGACAGCTTGATGTTCTTACATTCTTTATGTTCTTGCTTGTTGTATCAAGACTTTATGATCCGATGCAGTCTACTTTGCAGAATCTCGCCGCAATCATCAGCACAAGCACAAATGTTGCAAGAATGAACGAAATTCTTGATCATGATGTTCAGACAGGCGATACAAAGCTTACAAACAAAGGCTATGATATAAAATTTGAAAATGTAGAATTTTCATACAACAACAAAGAGAATGTTCTCAGAGATGTTTCATTCATAGCTAAGCAAGGTGAAGTTACCGCTCTTATCGGTCCGTCAGGCGGCGGTAAAACCACCGTATCAAGACTTGCCGCAAGATTCTGGGATATTAACAATGGTAAAATCACCGTCGGCGGTATGGATATTTCCAAAATTGAACCCGAAACTCTTTTGTCACTCTATTCAATTGTTTTCCAGGATGTAATCCTATTCAATAATACGATTATGGAAAACATCAGGCTCGGCAAAAAAGGCGCTACAGATGAGGAAGTTCTCCTTGCCGCAAAACTTGCAAACTGCGATGAATTTGTTTCAAAGCTCCCTGACGGTTACAATACGGACATTGGCGAAAACGGATGTCAGCTTTCAGGCGGTGAAAGACAGCGTGTTTCAATTGCACGAGCATTTCTTAAAGACGCTCCGATTATTCTTCTTGACGAGGCTACAGCGTCGCTTGATGTAGAAAACGAAACTCTTATTCAAACAGCTCTTTCAAAACTTATCAAAAATAAGACCGTAATTGTAATTGCTCACAGAATGAGAACAGTTGCAGGTGCAGACAAAATTGTAGTTTTGTCAGACGGTGTTGTTGCCGAAGAAGGCACAGCAGCAAGTCTTAAAAAGTCAAACGGAATATTTGTTCATATGATGAACTTACAATCCGAAAGCAGTAATTGGAAACTCAATTAAATATAACACTAAACGCAAAAGGAACAACTGTAATGTTTGTTCCTTTTCTGCGTTGACATATTAAAAACTATACTGTAATATTATTTTGTAGGATAAAGGAGGGATGAATGTGATTGACCTCAACAACATTGAAAAATACAGAGAAAACAATCGAATAGAGGCAAAAAAGGCAACAGGCGGATTACCTAAAAGCTTGTGGGAAACATATTCATCCTTTGCAAATACACTCGGAGGAATTATACTTTTAGGTGTAGAAGAATACAGGGACAAATCACTTCATCCCGTAAATCTTCCCGATCCGGATGAACTTATTGAGGAATTTTGGGAGATAGCAAACGATATTCAAAAAGTAAGCACAAACATTCTTTCATATGATGATGTTTATGTGCAAAAAATTGAAAATAAGCATATTATCGTTATTACAGTGCCAAAAGCAAAAAGATTTGACCGTCCCGTGTATCTTGACGGCAGTATTCATAATTCATACAGAAGAAACGGCGAGGGTGACTACCGTTGTACACCCGATCAAATTAACGCTATGGTGCGTGATTCCGAGATTAAAACTCAGGATATGAATATTATCCAAAGTTTGACTGTTTCCGTATTTAATACCGATTCACTCCACAGCTACCGAATTAAAATGTCAACTGTTAAGCCAAATAATCGGCTTCAAAATTTGTCGGATAAAGATTTCTTGCAGGCAATAGGAGCAATCGGAGCAGGGGACGACCTTCTATTTCACCCCACAGCCGCAGGACTTCTTATGTTCGGCAAGTCAGAATTTATCAAAAAAGAATACCCTTCCTATTGTCTTGAATATAAGGAAACAACACAAGATGACAAACACACAATTACTTCATCAGATTTAAATTCAGGCTGTGGAAATCTTTATGATTTCTTTACAAAGGTCTTTGAAAAAATATCATCCGATATAAAACAGACAGTAAATATAAAATCAGACATTACACTGATTACAACTGCCTTGCAGGAAGCTCTTGCAAACTGCCTTATAAATGCCGACTATTATGGGTCAAACGGTGTTGCTGTTATAAAAGACGATGAAAGCATTACAATGTCCAATCCCGGCGGATTTAGAGTTGAACTCGACGCTGCAAGAGCAGGCGGTATATCCGACCCCAGAAACACGGCAATTATGCGTATGTTTAATTTGATAGGAATCGGCAGTAACGACGGCTTCGGTATTTCTAATATCTTCTCCGTTTGGAAAAGCCACGGATTTGTTCTGCCGGTCATTGAAGAAAGTTTCAAACCCGAAAGCATCACCCTAAAGCTTTCGTTTGTTCCTGAAAGCAAATCAACTAATACTCAAATTTTACAAAACCGTCCCGATATTGAAACAGACAGACAAGATGCCGTAATTTCATACATTACTGACAATATCGCGGTAACTTCAAAAGAAATTTCCGAACTTCTCGGAATAAGTCATAAAAAATCGAAGCAACTTCTTCACAAACTTATGGCAAAGGATTTTGTTATAATCAAAAACGGAAAATACACCCTAAAAGCATAAACGGAATTTAATCAAATTTCGGAACATCAATCCGCATAAGCGTTGCTTATAATTGCTAGGTTGCTTATTTTTGCAAAAGGAAAACAGTCTGCTATAAATAAATGCCCAAACTAAATTTGCCTATATCTGCCTTTCTTGTGCCGCAACAGGGCTGTTCATGACTCTGCTGTTACAAAGTCTTGCAAGACGATTCCGCAGGTGCAGTTGTGCCGATTGATAAATTGAGTATGGTTGTTTCAATAATCTTTTTATACATAATTTTCAAGGAAAAACTGTCCGCAAAATCAGGCATAAGTCTTCATATAATAATCGCAGTCACTTACTTATGCTTTTACGGATTAAATTTTAAATTTACAAATTTGTGTAATTTTGCTTGACAATCGCACAAAAAACAAGTACAATAAATGAGGTAAATCACCAATATTCGGAGACGTATCGAAGTGGTCATAACGGACATGACTCGAAATCATGATGCCCCTTGAGGGACGAGGGTTCGAATCCCTCCGTCTCCGCCATAAGTCCACCGTAATTTTGATAGAATTACGGTGGACTTTTTCTATGCCCGAAAACCGCTTGAAATAGGGCTTTTCGGCTGTTTCAGCACATAAGCAAACCCCGCTGCAGGGTAATTCTGCGGCGGGGTTTTGCACTTTATATGGGTTTTGTGGCTTTTTTGTCGTTGTAATCGTTAAACGGCTGGGGTAATCGTTGAATTACTGGAGTATTCGTTAAACTACCGAGGTAATCGTTAAACAGCCGAGTTCTGATAATACTCCTTATGAGAAAATCGGCGATGAAGTGTACCCCGTGGATACTCCCTTCGATATTCCTGATAGCTGGGAGTGGGTTCGATTTAAAGATTTAGTCGACTATTTGATGGGAAAAACGCCTCCACGGAAAGAGACGGAATACTGGAGCAACGGTACGCTCCCTTGGGTTTCTATTGCGGATTTGGTGGCGGATGGGACTGTGACTGCAACTAAAGAATGTGTCAACAGCTTTGCGGCTGAAAATACCTTCAAAGGGAAAATCAGCAAGGCTGGTACTTTGTTGATGAGTTTCAAATTGACGGTCGGAAAGGTGTCAATATTGGGAATCGATGCATTTCATAACGAAGCCATCATTTCAATATACCCGTTTGTTGATCCCGATAAGATAACTACGATGTTTCTGTTCGCTACGCTGCCGCTCCTCTCGCAAAGTGGTGATACCAAATCGGCAATCAAGGGTAACACACTCAACTCGGATAGTTTGGACGCCCTACTGATTCCGTTACCGCCAATAATGGAGCAGAAGCGCATTTTTGATAAGCTACATGAATTGACCACACCGTTGCTCGATTATAGTGCGGCGGAGCAAAAAGTAACTGAGCTTAATGTGAATTTCCCAGAGCGCCTCAAGAAGTCGATACTGCAAGAGGCAGTCCAGGGCAAGCTGGTACCGCAAGACCCGTCTGACGAGCCTGCAGAGGCTCTGCTGGAGCGTATCCGGGCGGAGAAGCAGCGGCTCATCAAGGAAGGCAAAATCAAAAAGGACAAGCACGAATCCGTCATTTTCAGACGGGATAATTCTCATTATGAGAAGTTGGACGGTGTGGAGCGCTGTATCGACGATAAACTGCCGTTTGAAATACCGGAAAACTGGCGTTGGTGTCGCCTTGGAACAATCGCTGCAGTGTTGGGTGGCAAGAGAATTCCTGCAGGCAGAAAACTAACCGAATTCAATACGGGCCATGTCTATATCCGAGTGTCAGATATGACGGATGGCGGTGTGTCAACCGACCGGCTATTGTATGTCCCAGAAGATATTTACCCCTCGATTTCAAAGTATATAATCAATAAGGCTGATGTTTTTATCACTGTTGCAGGAACGATTGGACGAGTCGGAAAAATCCCAGACGAACTTGACGGTGCAAATCTGACCGAAAATGCAGACAGGCTTGTTCTTGCTGGTGTAAATCAGGATTGGCTCATTAAAGTGCTTCAGTCCGGGATGATTCAAGAGCAAATTGCACAGGCAACAACACAGGTCGGGCAACCAAAGCTGGCAATAGCCAGAATTGAACGCTTTCTTATCCCATTGCCGCCACTTGCCGAACAGCACCGCATCGTCCAGCGGATTGCGGAGTTGCTTCCGCTGGTCAAAGGGCTGTAAAAGGAACACGGTATAATATCATAGTGAAAGGAGGTCTTTCACTATGATAGAAGAATTCGAAAGACACTTGAGAGGCACAAATCTCTCGGAAAACACGATATCCTCGTACCTCTTTGCCATTCGGCAATACAGCTCGCAGTACGACGGTATCACAAAAAAGAACCTGCGGGCGTACAAGGTGTGGTTGATAGAGAACTACAAGCCCAAGACCGTCAATCTGCGTCTGAGGGCAATCAACTGCTATTTGGAGAGCATTGGCAAAGAGAGCTGGAAAATGCCGTTTGTGCGAGTGCAGCAGAAGGCCTTTCTGGAAAATGTCATCAGCGAGGCCGATTACGAGTATTTCAAAACCTGTCTCAAACGAGATGACGAGCTGTTTTGGTATTTTGTAATACGCTTTCTGGCTGCAACCGGCGCACGGGTCAGTGAGCTCATACAGATCAAGGTGGAACACATCAAGCTGGGGCATTTGGACTTATATTCGAAGGGCGGTAAACTCAGACGAATATACATACCCAAGGCTCTGCAAAATGAAGCCCTTTCTTGGCTGAACGATAAGCACCAAGAAAGCGGCTTCATTTTTTTGAATAAATATGGCGACAGAATCACCACCAGAGGCATCTCAGGGCAGCTAAAAAAGCTGGCAGTCCGGTATGGCATCGACCCGGTGGTCATTTACCCACATTCTTTCCGCCATCGCTTTGCAAAGAGCTTCTTGGAGCGCTGCAACGACATTGCTTTCCTTGCCGACCTTATGGGGCATGAGAGCATTGAAACTACCCGTATTTATCTCCGCAAAACCTCAACTGAGCAACGAGCTATCGTGGATGAGGTAATAGACTGGTAAAAGAAACCAGGCATACGCTTTCGCTGGCGTATGCCTGGTTGTTTTACAATTTCTGCACTATATCAAGTGCTGTATCGATGGCGTTGACAATGCGTTCCTGTTCGTGGAGTGGCGGTAACGGGAACAGAAGATTGTGGATTGCATTGGAGGATAAGCCCTGAATAGCGATACCTTTTCCACCAATCCAGCCTGCGCCTTTGTAAAGGTAAAAGAGATAGTAAAAGAACCGAGTACAGACGGGCACATAAGCTCGTAGCCTGTGAATATGATTCTGAATACGCATGGGTTTGTTGCTTCCCCAGATAGCAGCACGACCGATATCTCCTCCCTCACACACTAAGAGGTCGCCCTGTTGTACTGTACATTTATCGACCTCTGAATTCGTAAAGGGCATGGTTTTGAGATTATCCAAAACAAAACGATCCCAGTATAAGTTGGAGGTAGTGATATAGGTGAGCTTTTCACCGTCCCGATTTGAGGCGTTTAAAGCTTTTCCTGTGTTATGCTGAAAAACGGTTCCGAGCCGTACCCACTCCCACGAATCCGGTATCTCAAAGGGCAGTTCATCGTCGATACAGCGCTCCACACCATCCAACTTCTCATAATGAGAACTTTACAAAGTAGAAGCCACAGCAAAAAGCTGTTCAATCGCCGATACAATTCGGTTCTGCTCTTTAATCGGAGGAATGGGAACAAGGAAATCGCCGACCTTTGATGTCGAAATGTGTACGATAATGTCACCTGTCGCCGTCCTGCGTTTAAGCTCGATGCAATACGGCGAAGCCATATAGTACACCAGATACAGCGGATTCATTCCATGATGCGTCCAAAAAGCCAAATCGCCACCTGCCGCAATTTGTCCTTCTCCGAGAAACGCCACTGTTTTAGCAATATCCACTTTGTTCTCGCCCGTCAATGTGAACACTACATCGCCGGAGGAGAAATGCAAGCAATCCTTATCGAGCGTTTCGGGGACAAAGGAAACTGCTGAATCAAAGGAGGTTTCGTAGGTGGTGTAAATCTCCCCGTATCGAATGCACGGGCACCCTTGGGCAACAGTTTCTGTTCGTTTAATGCCACGCCCTCTGATCATTGTTCCTAAACTGGAAGCCCGACACCAGGCCCAGTTTTCGGGGATTTCAAACGGAATCTCCTCGTCAATACAGACCTCTTCTGAGCCACGCTTTTCATAATGAGAATTATCCCGTCTGAAAATGACGGATTCGCGTTTGTCCTTCTTGATTTTGCCTTCCTTGATGAGCCGCTGTTTCTCCGCCCGGATACGCTCCAGCAGAGCCTCTGCAGGCTCGTCGGACGGGTCCTGCGGTACCAGCTTGCCCTGGACTGCCTCCTGCAATATCGACTTTTTGAGGGCTTCAGGGAAGGCGGTATTCAATGAAAGTAGCTTTGTATCGGCAGCAGCGTATTGCTCCAGACACGGTGATAGTTCTGAGATCTTCTGGACGATTTGCTTCTGTTCACTGGCTGGAGGAACCGGAAAGAGTGACTGCAAAACATCCTCTCTGGCAATACCTGGAATCATGCTCTTTGCCGCCGCTTTCAGATTCTCAACAAGCGTATCCAACACAACCTGAATGTACGGCACATACAACTCACTGATTGGTCGAATGGCCATGATCTGTCTGGCAATATGTACTTGTGGTTCTCGAAGGACAGCCATCGTGCCTACTGTACCTTTGCAGGTAAGCAAAATATCTCCACAATATGCAAAAGCACGACCATATTCCGTCCAGCGATTAATTAACACATTTCCGTTTTCGATATTTGAGGCCCCGGTAATATAAGGAATGCCTTTTCCACAATCATTGTATTTATCCGGCGTCATATCCTGTCCGGACTGAAGTTCAATGACTGTGCCCAGTCGCACCCACTCCCACGAATCGGGGATGTCGAACGGTACCTCATCCGCCAGCGACCGCACTTCATCGGCGATTTTCTCATAAGGAGTATTATCGGCACCTTTGAATATAACCGAGGGGTTCTTTTCTCGCTTGATTTTCTTCTCTTTGATGAGCCGCTCTTTCTCCGCACGGATGCGTTCCAGCAGAACGCTGGCAGGCTCGTCATTCGGGTCCTGCGGCACGAGCTTGCCCTGAACAGCCATCTGGAGAATGGAGTTTTTCAGTTGCTGCGCAGTCATTCGTCGCCCTCCTCCGTAATGTCGATGCCAAGGATATCGGTAATCTGGGCAAGGATGCGGTCAATATCGGCGTTCAAGCTGGCCCGCTTCTCCTGGTACTGCTGAATCAGTTCCTTCGGCGGCAGGATCTCCTCCTCTTCGTGAGGATAGCCGCAGAGGTCGATGTTATAACTCCGTGCTTTCAGTTCCTCGACGGTGTACTTCTTTGCCTTGTCGAAGCCGTCGATGGTGATCTCCTCACGGTTGTCCCACCACTCGACAGCCGGGGCAAAGTGCTCCAACTTCATGGGCTTTGTCTTGGAGAAGTTCTTGTATCCCTCCGGCATATCCAGACGATAGAACCAGGTCTCCGTCGTGGGATGCGTCCGGTCGAAGAAAAGGATGTTTGTTGTGATAGAAGTGTATGGCGCAAAAACGCTGTGTGGCATACGAATGACCGTATGGAGGTTGAACTCGGACAGCAGCTTTTCCTTGATTGCCATTTTGGCATTATCTGTACCAAACAGGAAGCCGTCCGGCAGAATGATGGCGCAGCGCCCATTCTGCTTCAGCCGATACATGATGACCGACATAAAGAGGTCGGCGGTTTCGCTACTGCGGAGATCAGCCGGGAAATTCTGCTTCACGCCCTCTTTTTCGTTGCCGCCGTAAGGAGGATTCATCAAAATGACATCGAAGCGGTCGCTCTCCTTGTACTCACGCACATCCTTTTCCAGGCTGTTGCCGTGGATGATGCGAGGGTTGTCGATGTCGTGGAGCAGCATATTCGTGGCGCACAGAAGGAACGGCAGCGCCTTCTTTTCAATGCCGTAGATGGAGTTGCTGTAAACCGTTCTGTCCTCGACGCTCTGTACCTGGCCGTCCAGCACCTTTAGTGCAGAGGTTAGGAAGCCGCCGGTGCCACAGGCAAAGTCCGCAATAGACTCGCCGAGTTTGGGCTTGATCATCTGCACCATGAAGTCCGTGACCGCACGGGGCGTGTAGAATTCACCGGAGTTACCGGCGCTTTGCAGGCTGCGGAGAATCGTTTCGTAAATCTCACCGAAGGCGTGACGGTCCTCGTACTCCTCAAAGTCGATCTCGTCAATGACATTGATAACCTGGCGGAGCAGGATGCCATCCTTCATGTAGTTGTTGTTGTCCTCGAAGGCCGTGCGGACGATGATCTGGCTCATGGGTGTATTCTCATCGATTGCGATGGCCTTGAGGGTCGGGAACAGCTTTCCGTTCACGAAGTCCAGAAGTGCATCGCCGGTGAGCGCCTTGCCGTCCTTGTGGTCGACGGCCCAATTGCGCCAGCGCAGCTCCTCCGGGATGATGGAAGTGTAATTCTCATCATAAAACTCCCAGATCTCTTCCTTGGCGTCATACACCTTCAAAAAGAGAATCCAAACCATCTGCTCAATACGCTGGGCATCGCCATTGATGCCTGCGTCATTCCGCATGATGTCCTGCAATCGTTTTACCAGGTTATTTAAACTCATATCTTATATCTCCTATTACGCAGCGTAGATTTCCTTCTGCAAATCACGGATGGCTTGAATGTATCCGCTTTTGCCGCCGAACAGCTTTGCGATCTTCATGGGGGTGCCGAATTTGCGGAACGGGTCATTGGACAGGATTTCGATGTTCTCGATATCCTGAATGCCCTCGTTCATGTATTTGTCCAGCAGCGCACTCAGAACTTCCTGTGCCAAGCCGGAATACTTGTAGAGGTATCCACGCTTGCGGACATTGTTTGCCCGCTCTGCCTTCGTCAGCGGTGCCTTATCGTAGGCAATGTGGCAGATGAGGTCAAAATCGTCAATATCCTTATTCCCGGCGATCTGCCGCAGCGCTTCCAACAGGACGCCACGCTCCTGCAGTTCGTCGATTATTGCTTGCTTCTTCTCCTCGGAGTTCCAGGCACGGAGGAAGGAATCCAGGGTGGCATACTCGCCGAGGATGTTCTTCTTGGAGTAGTCCGTCACGCTTTCCGTGATGAGCTTGCCGTCCTTGTCGTAGTATTGGACACGCTCATTCAGGATCGTTACCTCGACACCACGCACCCGGAATTTGTGCTTCTTTTCAGGCGGATCGTCGGTGTCCCCACCGGGGCCGGGAGTCGGAATGGGTGGCTTCGGTGGATTGGCAGTCGGCTCTTCGCCGGGATCATCGCCATCATCAATGATAGAGATCGGGTCGCCATCGAATTCCGGGTCTGCGAAGAGTCGGCAGGCATTGCGGAAATCCATGATGGTGAAATACTCTTTGCCGTAGTCGGGCTTGAGGCGTGTGCCACGACCGATGATCTGCTTGAACTCGGTCATGGAGTTTATGTTGTTATCCAGAACGATGAGCCGGCACGTTTTGCAGTCCACGCCAGTCGTCATCAGTTTGGAGGTCGTAACGATCACGGGATATTTGCTGTCCTCTGCGATAAAGTAGTCGAGTTGCGCCTTGCCCTCGGCGTTGTCGCCGGTAATACGCATGACATACTTGGCATTCTCCGCCACGAGGTCGCTGTTTTCGTTCACGAGCGCCTGCCGCATCCGCTCTGCATGGTCGATGTCCACGCAGAATACGATGGTCTTGGCAAAGCGGTCGTTTTCTTTCAAAAAGCGAGTGATACGCTTCGCCACGGCGGCGGTGCGCTCATCGATAATGAGGTTTTTGTCGTAATCCTTGGTGTTGTACTCCCGGTCCTCGATCTCGTACCCGTAGATGTCGTGCTGTCCAGCCGTGGGTCGCCAACCTTCCAGGTCTTTGTCCAGGCCGACGCGGAGAACTTTGTACGGAGCGAGGAAGCCGTCGTCGATACCTTGTTTCAGACTGTATGTATAGATGGGTTCACCGAAGTAAGAGATATTGGATACCTCTTTCGTTTCCTTCGGCGTAGCAGTCATACCGATCTGCGTGGCACTGTGGAAGTATTCGAGTATTCTGCGCCAACGGGAATCCTCCTTGGCGCTGCCACGGTGACACTCATCAATGACGATGAGGTCGAAGAAATCCGGCTGAAATGCACGGAACGGCTCTTCGTTCTCATCACCAGCCAACTGCTGATAGAGGGACAGGTACAGTTCATAGGAGCTGTCCAGCTTTTTGCCCTCGATTTTCGTCATGACCTTTGCAAAAGGCTTGAAGTCCTGTTGCATGGTCTGGTCAACGAGGATATTACGGTCAGCAAGGAACAGGATCTTTTTCTTGCGACCGGATTTCCAAAGGCGGTGGATGATCTGAAACGCAGTATAGGTCTTGCCGGTACCGGTCGCCATAACGAGGAGGATACGATCCTGCCCACGGGCTACTGCATCAACGGTGCGGTTGATGGCGATACGCTGATAGTAGCGAGGGGCCTTATCACCCGGCTGAAAATAGTACGGCTCGGTGATAAGCTGCTCCTGCTCCGGCGTGAAGTGCTCGTCCCCAATGTGTCGCACCCAAAGATCCTGCGGCGAGGGAAACTGCTCAAGCGTCAGCTCTCGCTCTTTCCCGGTCTTCATATCGTGTTCAAGGAAACCATCGCCATTCGAGCTGTACACAAACGGAATGTCCAGCACCTCGGCGTATTCGATGGCCTGCTGCATCCCGGCTCCGACGCTGTGCCGGTTATCTTTCGCCTCGACGATAGCCAGTGGAATATTGGGCTTGTAGTAGAGGAGATAGTCAGTGCGCTTTCTTTTGCCTCTGGCAGTAACATTACCACGGACGATAACACGACCGTCCGTGAAGTTGTACTCCATGCGGATCTGCTTCTGCCTGTCCCAGCCAGCGCCCTCAATGGCTGGGGTAATAAACTGAAGTTTGATGTCCTCCTCAGTCATTTCATGTTTTTTCATAAGGTCGCCCATGCCAATGCCTCCTTCTGTTGCTTCCGATAACTCAAAATTATCGGAAGTTAATGGGGGTAAAAGAGCGCAGCGCGGCTGCGGACTTTTACAAAATAAACTCGATCTATTTATAGATGCCTTTATTCATCTTTTGTGACTTCCATAATGTCACCGATATCAACGCCCAATGCACAGCAAACTCTCACAAGCACATCGAGCCGTACATACTCGTCTTTTGCGAGCTTTGTAACTGCCGCAGGACTGAGGTCAGCCGCCTCTTGCAGGTCTTTCTTCTTCATGCCCCGATCGATAAGCAGCTTAAATAATTTCTTGTAAGAAACGCCCATTTGACCGTCCTCGCTTTCTGCACATACTAATTCAAGATTATTATATCACCAATCCCACTAAAAAACAAGATAATTCTCAAATTCATGAAGAATATTTTCATGTTTCGGAGAGTATATTCCAGCACGGAACGCTCTTCCGCTTGGCATAATCAATCGTGTTCTTGGTGCCGCTGGGCTGTCCGTTGAACACAGCAATTACCAGAGCCGAATGGTCGACCATCCATTCATTGCGGATCTGGAAGCAGGCTCTGCTGTACCCCGGACAGATAAAACGAACAAGGTCGGCGGCGGCAAGAATGACATTGTACCGTCGTTGCCATTCGGCACTCCATCCACGCTCAAAGCCTTCGTATGGGCTGGCACAAATCAGTTTTACATTCTGTCCTTCGTTGCGAAGGCGCAGCACGATCTCGGCCGCCCAGATATCCACTCCACGAGCCATGCCGGAAATAAATACATTCTTCCCATCTGCAATCGCTTCTTTGATCGCGGTTTCCAGAGCCTTCACAATCACGCTTTCAGACTGTTTCAGCTTCTCTGGGCGGTGACCCGTAAAACACACTCTGTGCATCCGTTTCTGTTCCTCGGTCAGCATTGTCATCCCTCCGTACTGAATTCCCGTTATTATACAGTTTAACATAACGGTATGCTCAGTACAAGTAGCCAGTACAATACCTTTTAGTTTGCGGGTAAAATAATTACAGGAAGGGTGGTGATGCTATGGACACGCACGAGAGGCTCCGGCAGCTCTTAAACGAGCGCGGGTGGACTGAGTATAGGCTGGCAAAGAACTGTGGTCTATCCGAGTCCACGATTGCGAATATTTATAGGAGGAATACAGTCCCCTCTCTCGCAACGCTGGAAGCAATCTGTAAGGGATTCGGCATCACGATGGCGCAGTTCTTTGCCGAGGGCGAGATGGTTGAAATCAGCCCGGAACTCAAAGAGCTGTTTGAAAACTGGGTCAACCTCACGCCGGAACAAAAGAAAGCGGCAAACCAGATGCTGAAAGCCATGAATAAGGACAAGTAAATCACTGATGTTGAAATAAGGAGCTGAAAGGCTTCTTATTTTTTGCTCCCGATACCGTTAATCTGAGTGATATATACCATTTAAGTTAACGGTTTTCATATTTTCACGATATAATAGAATTCGCCGGCTCCGAGCTGCGGTGTGGGCTTATCTGCCCACATAATCTGCGGCAGGAGGAGGTGAACCTATGAAGATAACGAAGAAACAACCACTTCGACCTCGCGGTCGCAGCGAGGATAAAAGGCAGTCCACCAAGAACGTCATCCGTGACGCATACATTAATGGTCCGCAAAAGGAGGTACAGATCATTCCTGCAAAAAGGGATATGGAAGCGGAAACCGAAAAGAAAAAACTTCGTGTGTGTGCGTACTGCCGTGTCAGCACGGATGAGGACACCCAGGCAAGCAGTTACGAGCTTCAAGTGCAAAACTATACCCGTATGATCCGGGAGAATCCGGAATGGGAGTTTGCCGGTATTTTCGCCGATGAGGGCATTTCCGGTACTTCTGTTCTGCACCGTGAGCACTTTCTCGAAATGATTGAGAAATGCAAAGCGGGAGAGATCGACCTTATCATCACGAAGCAGGTCAGCCGTTTTGCCAGAAATGTGCTGGACAGTCTGAACTACATTTTCATGCTGCGAAAGCTCGACCCGCCTGTGGGCGTGTACTTTGAGACCGAGAAGCTCAACACGCTGGATAAGAGCAGCGATATGGTCATTACCGTATTGAGCCTTGTGGCACAGAGTGAGTCTGAGCAAAAATCCAACAGCCTAAAATGGTCATTCAAGCGCAGAAGAGCTCAGGGCCTTGGAATCTACCCCAGTTGGGCTCTGCTCGGCTATCGGCTGGATGATGAAAAGAACTGGGAAATCGTAGAGGACGAAGCGGATATTGTCAGAACCATATACAGTCTTTACCTGGACGGCTATTCATCCACGCAAATAGCAGACTTGCTGACGAAAAGCGGCATTCCTACTGTAAAAGGTCTATCGGTTTGGAGCTCCGGCAGTGTCCTTGGCATCCTTAAAAACGAGAAATTCTGTGGAGACGCCTTGTGTCAAAAAACAGTTACGATAGACTTTTTCACGCATAAGAGTGTAAAGAACAACGGCATAGAACCGCAGTATTTCGTTGAGGGGCATCATATCCCCATCATCGAGAAGACCGATTGGCTGTTGGCACAGCAGATCCGCAAAGAACGACGGTATCGGAAACGGCGCAGCACCCACCGAAAGCCACGCATCGTGGTCAAGGGAGTACTGTCCGGCTTCATGATCGTCGATTCATCGTGGGACGAGGAGTATGTGGACAATCTGCTTACCCCCGCAACCAAAAAACCAGAACCCGCCTCGGCCGTTGCCGAGGAGGACGAAAACTTTATTGTAATTGAGAAGGAGTAACTACCATGTTTGAGAAATTTTCTGTCATCGATCTTATTAAAACCCGTTCCGCCTCTGTCTGCACTTTCGCAGGCAATGTTGTGAAGTTCAATGTGCAGACCGCACAGGAGCTCCGCTTCCCAGAGTACATCCAGTTCCTGATCGAGCCGAAGTCGAAGCAGTTTGCCATCCGTGCCTGCAAGGAGGACGCTCCGAATGCCGTGCGCTTCTCCAAGCCGGCGGGCGAGCAGAAAGCGCAGATCAAAATCAGCAACGCCACGGTTGTGGATATGGTCAGAAAGTTGATGGACTGGAATGCCGAGGATAACTGGAATGTCCCCGGTATTTACTTTGCCGAAGAGCAGGGCATCATGTATGCGCTGGAATCAGCATACGCACCCAGGGCGAAAGGTGGCTGGGCGGCTCGTCGTGAGCGTGAAGCCGCAGCAGCTCTCGCGGAAAGTTCCATAGATAACGAGGAGGTCAATAACTAAGTGAAAGATGCCGGACTGCCCGCACTTTTGGTGTCAGTCCGGCATCGTTTTTGCTTATTCGTCTGCACTTTCGCCGCTATGCTCTTTTAGGAGAGGTTTGGGTCTGCGAGTTTCCGAAACACTTCTTCCATGTCGATGGGAGGCAAAGATGCTGTAACCTCATCCCAATCGATAAGCTCGTAGTTGTAAAAATCGAATTTATCCTTATTTTCTTTATAGTACCCCTTGGCACACAAACACAGCACCATGCACAGTCTCCGCACATTTACTCGGTAACTGCGGACTTCCGTGCCGTCTGGGCTCGTCATTACACAGCTTTCTTCGCCACCGTAAATGCGAAACGGCTGCTCTGACTGAATCACCAACGAAAAGCGGTCGATTGGGATGGGACGCTTCCCATTCTTCTGCAGGTTCGGATTTCCTTCATGGAGTAATGAGCAGCGGAGGCTATATACCACCTCACCACTTAAATACGGCATTTCCGGCTCGTCCTCAGTACACTTCGGAGGCTTTTCCGTCACACCCACATTTTCATCATACCACTTTTTATAACGCTCACCCGTGCGCAGGTCGGGGTATTCCGCCTTTCCGCAGATGTCGGGCAGTGTGAGCGCCAGGTTCAGCGCTGCGAAGTAGAGGTCATGACTGAGTGCCTTTTCTATCTCATCAATGATTCGCAGTATCATTGCCTAATGCCTCCGTTCTACAAACCATCGTCCGATGTTGTTTCCGGTAAGGTCTGCGCTGCGCTCGAAAAACAGATAACTCTGGTGACCGCCAATCCATATCGTATAGCGGTCGCCCTGGCCTCCGGCTTTCAGCGCAGGAGCTTGACGGATATCGGATACACGGTCTATCTCATATTTCTCGCCGTCCTCCCAAGTGATGATCCTTGGAAACATCGTGCCGTCCGCTGCAAAATCTGCTTTGACGGCTACATACACTTTCGGCGGCTTAGTCGCAGTAGCAGTCTGCATCATCCGGCACCTCCATATTGGCGAGAAAATTATTCTGCGCCGTTATCGGCGGCTCTATCAGCTTGTATCCCTTCCACTTCATTACCCTGAACTTAAAGTCGAGCAGCTCAATGGGAACCAGAAGTTTGGCAGCCGCCGAGAAAAATGTTGTATCTTTGTTTAATGTATCAAGAACCTTTTCGTCATCCAGAAGATATTCTGCGGCGAAGAGGTTCGCTTCTTTTTCTGTAAGAGAGCTCTCGTCAAAGAGCCCTATATCGTGAAATGCCTTGACGCCCGATTTGCGATGAAGTACTGCGTGCCCAAGCTCATGCGAAACGATAATCCTTTGGATAACGACCGGCAGGTCGCAGTTGACAGTAATCGTGCGTATCCGCTTGCTCTCAAGATAGAACCCCTTGATGGCGTCGGGGTCTGTTCCGAGCGGCTGATAGAGCAATTTGATACCCATATCTGCGCACAGGCGAAACGGATCACGCTCACAGTACTTTCTCTGCAAAGACTCAACTGCCTCGCACACATCTGCGTATGACATTGCCACACCCCCTTGTATCTGGAAAAGGGTATAAAAATCCCTTTGTGAGTATTATAAACTCAGAACTGTACCATAAACAGGACAGTATCAAGACTTGCGGCCGAATTTTGCCTTTGCTTCTTCTTTGCAGGTCACATAGGCAGTCATGATGGCCTGGAAAAAAGCGTCCTTCTGATCCTGGGACAGTTCACCACCCGCAAACAAAGCGGCGTTGTCACGCAACAGCTCATCCATATCCCGAACGCCTTTTGCCCCATACAGTTCACGAGCCTGCTCGATGTACTCGTCCTTCTCGATATCTTCCAAGGGATTCGTGCAGTCGTCATCTGAAAGATACCTTACGGACACCTTGAGGGCGTGCGCCAATTTTTCTGTGGTAGATTTCCTGGCTCTTGCACCGCCGGACTCATAAGAGGCAATGGTCCGCTGGGATACGCCAACCTCCTGAGCGAGTTCATGCTGCGTCATCTTTGCGACCTCACGGGCTCGTTTAATCTTGTCGGAAAAAGTCATAACCAATCTCCTCCGCTGTAAATTTCGTTCTGTAACTTCATCAACTTCATTGAAGCTATTGACAGGACTTCATTTCGTGGCTATAATCAGAAATGAAGTTTATGAAGTTCTGTAATCATTATATGCGATTTAACTTCATCTTGTCAAGAGGAAATTGTGAAGTTTTTCTGAAATGAGGCGGTCAATATGGAAAGAGCAATTCTTCATAGTGATTTGAACTGCTTTTACGCATCGGTCGAAATGATGCTCGACCCACGGCTTAGAGGCAAAGCAGTAGCGGTATGCGGCTGCACCGAGGATAGGCACGGCATCGTCCTTGCGAAATCCGAAAAAGCAAAACGGGCGGGTGTGAAAACCGGCATGGTCAACTGGGAGGCGCAGCGCTGCTGTAAGGATCTTATTATTGTATCGCCACAGTACGACCAGTACCTCAAGTACTCCAAGCTGACCCAAGCTATCTACCAAAGATACACCGACATGGTGGAGCCTTTCGGTATGGATGAATGCTGGCTTGATGTCACAGGCAGTCGTGCTGTCTGCGGCGATGCTATGAATATAGCCGAGCAGATTCGCCGCTCTGTACGGGAAGAACTTGGCCTGACAGTCAGCATTGGGGTTTCCTTTAATAAGGTGTTCGCCAAACTGGGATCTGATATGAAGAAGCCGGATGCCATCACAGAGATTTCAAGCGACGCTTTCAGAGAAAAAGTGTGGCCACTCCCATGCAGCGATATGATTTACTGCGGCCCAGCCACCACGGCGAAACTTGCGCGGTATGGTGTCCGCTCTATCGGAGATGTTGCCGCTTGTGACCCAGTGTTTCTGAAGGGGCTTCTTGGCGTGAACGGACTTGGCCTGTGGAGCTACGCCAACGGCAGGGACAATTCCAGGGTCATGCACAAGGATTTTGTGTCACCCATCAAATCGGTCGGTCACGGCATTACCTGTGTTTCTGACCTTGAAAACGAAGAAGAGGTGTGGAAGGTCATTTTTGCTCTTTCGCAGGATATTGGTCACCGTCTTCGGCTGCATAACCTCGCCACCCGTACCGTCCAAGTCCATGTCCGGGGCAATGACCTGTTCGGCTCACAGTATCAATGCAAGCTGCCGCTCAAGACACAGCTTCCCTCGGAGATCGCCGCTGCCGCATTTCAGAGTTTTAAAGAGCGGTATTCTTGGAACACGAAGGTCAGAGCGGTCACCGTCCGTGCCATTGAACTCTCACCCAAAGACAGTGCCGAGCAGCTCACGCTGTTTGATAATGTCCAGCACCGCATGACAATGGAGAAAGTCCAGGATGCTGTGGAGGAGATTCGTGGTCGTTTCGGCAAGAGTGCCATCACTTACGCCTGCCTCATGGGCGATTTAAAAATGCCCACAGTCGGAAGAGATAAAGTCAAAATGCCGGGGCTAATGTATCAATAGCGCAGGTTTTGTAAAAATTTCATCCAAACTACTTGACAAGGTACGGCTCTATGGATATAATATTGTTAGCATAACTGCTAACAAGCGAACAAGCAGCCGTGCTAATTCGATTCACCGTTGTGATGAGAGTTGCCCGTAATTTATGATAAGAGTGCCGAGAAGAAAAACAAATAGGCGAAAATGAATCAATAACAGGGCTTATAATGTTAAGTAGAAAAGGTGAACGACATGAACACACAGTACCAGAATTTTGGAGAGTTCCTGCAAAGGAAGCGCACTGAGAAACAAATCACGCTCCGTAAGATGGCAGAAATGATTGGGATTACTGCGCCCTATCTGACTGACATCGAGAAGGATCGCCGTAACCCTCCTGAAATGGAGAAGCTGGAGCTGATTTCCCAAATTCTCATGCTGAACGACGAGGATAAAACTACGATGTATGATCTGGCTGGCAAAAAGAGAAACTCTGTTGCCCCGGACCTGCCTGACTATATCATGGAACACGACTATGTGTCCGCTGCGCTCCGCACGGCACGTGATCTGGATGCAAGTGAGGCCGACTGGTTGAAGTTCGTCGAGGAGCTCAAGCAGCGAAAGGGGTAATTTATAAAGATGTACACTCCCTCTCTTCGAGTGAAGAACAACGGCGTACCGATTTTGAGCAAAGCCGAGATCGATGCCATCGGAGAGCGTTTCGTACAGGATTTTCAGCCGGAAGTCCTGACGAACCCATCTCCCGTGGACATCGAGGGCTTTATCGAATTCTATCTTGGAATGACGCCGGATTATCAATATCTGTCCCACAATGGTGTGTACCTTGGGATGACTGTTTTTAACGACACCAATAAGGTGCCGGTTTTTGACCCTGCCACAAATCGGGCGGAGTACATCAGTGCCAAGGCTCGTACCGTCATCATCGACAACCGCCTTCTGGATGAGAGCCAACGGCATCGTTACCGCTTTACGCTCGGACATGAGGGTGGGCATGACATCTTCCATTCCGGCTATTTCTCGTATAACCCCGACCAGGTATCCATTTTTGACGATGAGCTCATCGCCCCCATGATACAGTGCCGGGTCGACAATGGCATGACAAATAAATCGGACACTCGCAAATGGGACGACCATGACTGGATGGAATGGCAGGCCAACCATCTGTCCGCTGCCGTTTTGATGCCGAAGACACCCATCATACAAATGGCAAAGTACCACGGGGACAAGCTGAAATATCCTCCCTCTATGGGGATGTTTATCGCCCAAGTCTCCGCAGTCTTTGATGTTTCCATCCAGGCGGCGACAAACAGGCTCAAAGACCTCGGTTACATCAAAACCAACGATACGACCGATTATTCCTACGCTTCTGCCATCATGGATTTTGCAGGCGTGGTCGGTTCTTGAGCGTCCATATTGAAAACTACAGCGGGTTTTACCGCCCGCTGTGTTTTTTTACAGCAAGCGTTAGCAAGTTTGCTAACAAGGTAACATTAAGGAGGTGGTGCCTATGACTACAGCAAGAAAGGAGGACCCCGATGGTAGCGTACCGAGATTGTAAAGGACATCTCGTCTGCATGGCGGATGCCCAGACAGGGATCGTTGAGATCCAGCACAAAGACCGTGCGGTAAGAATGACCGTGCCTGTGGGCGACAGCTTCACAATAACACTGCGAGATACCGAAACGGTTATGATGCGAATCAGCACAAGGGCTTTTCATGTAAAAAGCCATCCCCGTGCTGCGTAAGCACAAAAGAGAATAACAAGTCCGCAGAGCTGCAAGACGGCCAGGATTTAGCCTCCCCTATATGGGGCGCGCTATGTCCCGGCCGTCTTTTGTTTTTCCCATAAACCCGAAAAACCTTATATACCCCTTGGGGCAAGTAGCCCCACCAAATTTAATCTCAAAGCCTTGAGATGCGCATTAGAGGCGGCGGGATACATAGAGAACCGAAAACCCCACCAGGGATTTTTTGAACTCGATGTACCCACCGTGCTTTGCCATGCCTTCTTGTAGGTTCTGTCTGCCGGTGTTGTCCATCGTGACCACCGGCTCTTTTTGTGTCCCGACCGCTCAGTGCCGTCTCAAGCGGAAAGGACACATTATGAAAATCAAATACGCATTCTTGGACGGAACAGTGACGGTGGTCGAGGTTTCTGACGAAATCGGTGCCGTCATCATCGACAGCCGTAAGGCGGAGCACGCGCAGGACGAGCGTCATCGCTACCATTGCTACTCCTATGACGCCATCGACTACGAGGGCGAGGAGTACGGTGCTTGCGACGAATATGCCGTAGAGGATGATTCGGCAGAACAGACCGCGCGTATCCGAGAAGCCTTCTCGCATTTGACTGCCACCCAGCAGCGCCGGCTTCGACTGTACGCAAACGGCAAGACCCTGCGGGAAATCGCTGCCATCGAAGAGGCCAGCTTTCAGTCTGTTTCCGAGTCCATCGAGGCAGGCAGAAAAAAGTTTTTGAAAATTTTCCGCAAGACACCCTGACAAATCCACGATTTTTCTGGGTACACCGGAAGGCAACAAAATACAAGCCCTCCGGAAAGGACGGTAACCCCGTATGAGACACAACTTGAATATCCGTGTTTCAGACAAGCCCAGAAACGGCGGCGTAGTTGCTTGCAGAACGGTCAGCATCCGCGAGAAACTCTTCACCTTGCTTCTGGGTCCCAAGCAGAAGGTCATGGTCGTGGTTCCCGGCAACTCGGTCGAGTCCATTGCCATCACCGAAGTTCCGATGGGAGGTGGTGTACATGAGTAAGGTCAAGCTCCTGCTCGATGTGGTCGAGGATCTTCGCTCCCTGGCGGACAGCGTTCAGGCTGTGGCAGATGCCATGCTGCAGAATGAGCCGACTGTCGATGCAGAGCCGAAGACGCCTGCACCTGCTCCCCAAAAGGAGCTAACGCTGGAAGAAGTCCGAGCAGTCCTCGGTGAAAAGAGCCGAGCCGGATTCACGGCCGAGATCCAGGCACTCCTTAAAAAGTACGGTGCTCCGAAGCTCTCCGGCATCGACCCCAAGCACTACGAGGCACTGCTCAAGGATGTGGAGGTGCTGAAAGATGCCCCCTAATCGTCACGCAGTCCTCTCGGCCTCTTCCTCCCACCGCTGGCTCCACTGCAATCCATCCGCAAGGTTGGAATTGGAGTTCGAGGACAGAGAAACGGAAGCCGCAGCCGAAGGCACCGCCGCTCATGCGCTGGCGGAACACAAGCTCCGCAAGGCGCTGAAGATGCGCTCCACCCGCCCGGTCAGCAAGTACGACTCTGACGAAATGGAGATGTACACGGACGGCTACCTGGAATTCGTTCTGGAAGCCATCGAGGAAGCCCGGCAGGACTGCCCGGACCCCAAGGTGCTCATTGAGCAGCGGCTGGACTTCTCCTGCTATGTGCCGGATGGCTTCGGCACCGGCGACTGCCTTATCGTGGCGGACAAGCTCCTCCACATTATCGATCTGAAGTACGGCCAGGGCGTGTTGGTGAATGCCGAGGAAAATCCGCAGATGATGCTGTATGCGCTCGGCGCACTCCGTATCTTCGATTGTCTCTACGACATTGAGACAGTTTCTATGACCATCTACCAGCCGCGCCGAGAGAATGTCAGCACCTGGGTCATTTCCGTTGCCGAGCTTCGGGATTGGGCGGATAAGACACTGAAACCCAAGGCAGAGCTTGCCTTCAAAGGCGAAGGCGAATACTGCCCCGGAAGCTGGTGCCAGTTCTGCAAGGCGGCGGTCAAGTGCCGAGCCAGAGCCGATGCCAAGCTCCAACTTGCCAAATACGAATTTGCCCAGCCGCCCCTGCTTTCCGATGCGGAGATCGGCGACATTCTCGGCAAGCTGGACGACCTCACCAAATGGGCAAATGAGCTCATGGCCTACGCCCAGGACGCAGCGGTCAATCACGGAAAGCAGTGGCCCGGCTACAAGCTGGTGGAGAGCCGCACCAATCGCAAGTACACCGACGAGGATGCCGTTGTCGCTGCTGCCCGTGCGGCCGGGTATACCGACATCTTCAAGAAGTCCCTCATTCCCATCACCGAGATGGAGAAGCTCATGGGCAAAAAGACCTTTGCCGAGGTGCTCGGCGGTCTGGTCGTCAAGCCCAAAGGAAAGCCGACGCTCGTTCCCGCATCCGACCGGCGTCCGGCTATTACGACCACGGGTGCAAAACAAGACTTTACCGACTATAAAGGAGAACTGTAATTATGGCTAACAAGATGAATTCGACCAAAGTTGTGACCGGCGTTGTCCGCCTGTCCTACGCAAACGTGTGGGAGCCTGCCTCTATTAACGGCAGCAACCCCAAGTATTCCGTGTCCCTCATTATTCCGAAATCCGATAAGCAGACCCTCGACGCTATCAACGCAGCCGTGGACGCTGCCATCAAGGAAGGCGTCGCCAAGTTCGGCGGGAAGATTCCCAATAAGGCGGCTCTGAAGCTCCCGCTCCGTGACGGCGATACCGAGCGTGACGATGAAGCCTACAAGAACAGCTTCTTCGTGAACGCCAACAGCACTACCGCCCCTCAGATCGTGGACCGCAGCGTTCAGCCGATCCTTGACCGCTCCGAGGTGTATTCCGGCTGCTACGCCAGAGTGTCCGTAAACTTCTACGCCTTCAATTCTAACGGTAACCGCGGCATCGCCTGTGGTCTTGGCAACATCCAGAAGGTTCGTGACGGTGAGCCTCTCGGTGGCAAGTCCTCTGCGGCTGACGATTTTGCCACCGACCTGGACGACGACTTCCTGTCCTGAGAAAGGAGTGCAACACAATGGAACTGATTCAGAACATCCTGGTAACCGCCCTCCTTGGCATCTGGGCCTGCCTCAGCATCGGCTTCTTCGTTTGGTTGGTGCAGGGCATCAGCAATGACCACAAGCGTGAAAAGCGTGAGAAGGAACAGGCTTCCCGTGACCTGGAATACCACGAGAAGCGCATGAAGGAATTCAAGTAACCCCAGACGGCTCTGTGGGTGGCAGAAATTGACCTCTGCCACCCATATTCCGTAGGAAGGAATGCGTATGAAAACACTTAGCATCGATATCGAGACCTTCTCCTCCGAAAACCTCACCAAGTGCGGCGTGTACCGCTATGCCGAAGCCCCAGATTTTGAGGTGCTGCTCTTCGGATACTCCGCAGACGGTGCACCGGTGAAGGTCGTGGATCTGACTGCCGGAGAAACGCTTCCTGCCGCTGTCTGCTCTGCGCTGACCGACCCTGCCGTGACCAAATGGGCATTCAACGCACAGTTCGAGCGTGTATGTCTGTCCCGCTATCTTGGGTACCCGACCGGACAATATCTCGCCCCCTCCTCCTGGCACTGCACGATGGTCTGGGCGGCAACGCTGGGACTGCCGCTTTCGCTGGAAGGCGTCGGTGCTGTGCTGGGCCTCGAAAAGCAGAAACTCAAAGAAGGCAAAGACCTCATTCGGTATTTCTGCACCCCGGTAAAAGCAAGAGACGGCTCGCTTATTCGACATTTTCCGACAGATGCGCCGGAGAAATGGTCGCTGTTCAAAGCCTACAACCTTCGAGATGTGGAAACGGAAATGTCCATTCAGCAGAAGCTCTCCAAGTTCCCGGTCACGGAATCCGAGTGGCGCAACTACACCCTCGATCAGCAGATAAACGACCGGGGCATTATGCTTGACCGCACTCTTGTCACCCAGGCAATTAGCTGTGATGAACGCTTCAAGCGGACGCACATGGAGCAGGCCCGCTCTGTGACAGGTTTGGATAACCCCAACAGTCCGGTGCAGCTCAAGGCATGGCTTGCCGAAAAAGGCGTGGGGGCGGATTCACTCTCCAAAGCCGCCGTGGCGGATATGCTCGAAAAAGCGGACGGTGAAGTGGAGCTGGCACTCTCCCTGCGGCAGGAGCTTGCCAAGAGCAGCGTCAAGAAATACACGGCCATGCAGACCGTTGTGGGTTCGGATGACCGGGCCAGAGGGCTTATCCAGTTTTATGGTGCCAACCGCACCGGTCGCTATGCCGGTCGACTCATCCAGGTGCAGAACCTGCCGCAGAACCATCTGCCGGATCTGGACACCGCACGGGCACTGGTCCGCAGTGGCAATACGGACGCCGTGGAAATGCTCTATGACTCCGTACCGCTGGTACTGTCTGAGCTTATCCGCACCGCCTTTGTGCCGAAACCCGGCTGCCGCTTTTATGTGGCAGACTTCTCCGCCATCGAGGCGAGGGTCATCGCATGGATCGCCGGGGAGCATTGGCGGCAGGAGGTTTTTGCAAAGGGCGGCGACATTTACTGCGCTTCCGCTTCGCAGATGTTCCATGTCCCCGTGGAAAAGCACGGTGTGAACGGGCATCTGCGGCAGAAAGGCAAAATTGCCGAGCTGGCTCTTGGCTACGGTGGCTCCGTGGGTGCGCTGAAAGCAATGGGCGCACTGAACTACGGTTTGCAGGAAGAAGAACTGAAACCACTGGTGGATGCCTGGCGTCTGTCCAACCCCCATATTACAAAGTTCTGGTGGGATGTGGACAAAGCAGCTTCCACCTGCGTCCGAGAGCGGACTGCCACCGAAACGCACGGTATTCGCTTCTACTACCAAAGCGGCATGATGTTTGTGGTGCTGCCTTCCGGCAGACGGCTGGTGTATGTGAAGCCGAAAATGGGTCTGAACCGCTTCGGCAACGAGTCCGTGACCTATGAAGGGGTCGGCGAACAGAAAAAGTGGCTGCGTCTGGAAAGCTACGGTCCCAAGTTCGTGGAGAACATCGTCCAGGCAACGGCAAGGGACATTCTCGCGGAAGCCATGCTCCGGCTGAATGCTGCCGGATACCGCATCGTCATGCACGTCCACGATGAAGCGGTCATCGAAGCACCGCCGGATACCTCTTTGGAGAATATCTGCTCCGTCATGGGGCAAACGCCCACTTGGGCATCGGGGCTTCTGCTCCGGGCAGACGGCTATGTCTGCGATTTTTATAAGAAAGACTGAGGTGACCCAAATGGGAGTCAATAAATTCAATTGCGAGGGGTACTACGACCCCACCGCCTACGAGGCGCTGACCAAAATCGAGCAGGAAGCCAAGGCACTACGAGCCTTTCGTCCCGTGGTGTATATCTGCTCTCCGCTGGTCGGAGATATGGTGAAGAACCAAGAGAACGCCCGTACTTACTGCCGCTTCGCCGTGGAAGCCGGGTGCGTACCCATCGCACCGCACATCTATTTCACCCAATTCATGAATGATAACGACCGCAGGGAGCGTGACCTGGCACTGTTCATGGACATCGTCCTGCTCTCCAAATGCGCCGAGCTGTGGGTGTTCGGAGAGAAAATCACCAGCGGCATGAGCATTGAGATCGAGAAGGCCAAGCGGAAAGGACAGCTTATCCGCTACTTTACCGAAAACTGTGAGGAGGTACACAGATGAAGATCGCAGTCGGCAATAGCCGCATGGATAAAAAGTGGAAGAACCAGGACATCTCCTGGGCGGATCTCTGCGCCCGCTGCGGCAGCACCATCCGCACCACGGAAACGGTTGAAGAATACCGCAAGCTGAAAAAGGGTCAGCAGGACGGCATCAAGGATGTGGGCGGCTTCGTCGGAGGGCATCTCCGGGAAGGTCGCCGCAAAAACGGCATGGTGCTGTGCCGCTCTCTGCTTACCTTGGATATGGACTACGGCACTCCGGACATCTGGGACGAAATTACGCTGTTCCACGATTTCAAGTGCTGCGTCTATTCTACCCATAAACACACGCCGGAGCATCCCCGCCTCCGTCTGCTTATCCCGCTGAAACGGGAGATCAGCGAGGAGGAATATCCGGCAGTCGCCCGCATGGTGGCAAAGGAGATCGGCATTGACCTCTTTGACGATACCACCTACGAGGCATCCCGGCTCATGTATTGGCCTTCCACCTCTGCCAACGGCGAGTTTTTCTATAAAATGCAAGGCGGCGCAGAGCTTGACCCGGACGAATACCTTTCTCGTTACGATGATTGGCACGACGCCTCCACTTGGCCGGTTTCCAGCCGCCAGTCCGAGGTGGTGCAGCACAGCATCGCCCAGCAAGCTGACCCGCTGACAAAGCCGGGTGTGGTGGGTGCTTTCTGCCGTGCCTATACCGTGGAGGAAGCCATCGATACCTTTCTCTCGGAAGTGTATGCGCCGTCTGCGATGAACGGCCGTTACGACTATATCCCCGCCGATTCGTCTGCCGGTGTCATCGTCTACGATGGCAAGTTCGCATACAGCCACCATGCCACCGACCCGGTCTGCGGTCGGCTGCTGAATGCTTTTGACCTGGTGCGCCTGCACCGTTTCCGTGACCTGGACGATAAGTGCGCCCCGGATACCGCCCCCAGCAAGCTGCCGTCCTTCCAAGGAATGTCGGATTTTGCCCTCAAGGACGAGAAAGTCAAAGCGGTCTTTGCCGAGGAGCGCAAAGCCCAGGCAAGCGAAGAATTCTCCGACGAGGACTGGCAGAAAGCCTTGGAGCTGGACAAGGCCGGCAAGGTAAAAAACACGCTGCAGAACCTCACCGTAATCCTCATGAACGACCCGCTTCTGAAACCGCTGGTGTTCAATCAGCTTCTGGACGGCATGGAGATCAAGGGCGATGTGCCTTGGCGGCATCCCTCTAAATTCTGGCGAGATGCGGATGATGCCCAGCTTATCAGCTATGTGGATTCCCACTACGGCACCTTCTCCGCTCGAAACTATGACATTGCCGTGGCGAAGGTCACGGACGACCGCTCCTACCATCCCATTCGGGAGTTCATTGAAAATCTGCCGGAGTGGGACAAGGTTCCCCGTGTGGATACGCTGCTCATCGACTACCTCGGTGCCGATGACAACGAATATGTCCGTGCCGTCACCCGGAAGACCCTCTGCGCCGCCATCAAGCGTGTGCTGTATCCCGGCTGCAAATTTGACTCCATGCTGGTGCTGAACGGTCCTCAGGGTGTGGGCAAAAGTACCCTTATTGCCAAGCTGGCCGGAGAGTGGTTTTCGGACAGTCTGAACCTGGGCGACACCAAGGATAAGACCGCTGCAGAGAAATTGCAGGGGTACTGGATCTTGGAGATCGGCGAACTGGCAGGTCTGAAGAAGGCCGAGGTGGAAACGCTGCGTTCCTTCCTCTCCCGTCAGAACGACATTTACCGTGCGGCATTCGGCAAACGGGCGACGCCGCATCTGCGCCAGTGCGTGTTCTTCGGCACTACCAACGCCGAGTCCGGCTATCTGCGGGACACCACCGGAAACCGCCGCTTCTGGCCGGTCAAGACGCCTGGTACGGGCATCAAGCACTCCTGGGATCTGACCTCGGAGCTCATCTGCCAGATCTGGGCGGAAACGCTGGTGTATGTGAAGCAGGGCGAGAAGCTCTATCTGAGTGCCGAGTTGGAAGCACTGTCCAAGGCAGAACAGCGGGAGGCAATGGAGTCCGATGAGCGTGAAGGGCTTGTCCGTCTGTATCTCGACACCCTGCTCCCGGAGGATTGGGACGGCATGGACATCTTCGAGCGCCGCAACTTCCTCACAGGCAGCGACTTCGGCGATGCCCAAAAGCACGGTACAGTCAAGCGCACCCAGGTGTCCAACATGGAGATCTGGTGCGAGTGCTTCGGCAAGGAACGTGCCAATATCCGCAGAACGGACAGCAACGAGCTGACCGCCATCCTTGCCCGTCTTGGCTGGAAGCGGCTGGACAGCAAGGTGCGTATCCCGCTCTACGGTCCGCAGTACGTCTTTGTTCCCAAGGAGTGTTCCTAATGAAAATGACTGTACCCGACATTCTTCGGAACAGGTTCCGGGGAGAAGCATACCCGCTCGGCACATTTATGGGAACACCTCATGGGAACAGCGGCGGCCCCATAAGTACCAAAGAAAACAGGTGGTCTTGTTCCTGTGTTCCTAACCTTTCTTATATATCGAAAGAAGAAGGAATAAAGAGCAACAAGCACGCAATACCCGCATTTGCGCACGTAAAGGACTTTTCGAGTTTTGAGAACACAGGAGGTCATTATGCGTGAGAAAACGATAGAAGCAAAGCTGGTGCAGGCTGTCCGCACAAAAGGCGGTCTTGCACCGAAGTTTACAAGCCCCGGCCTTGATGGAGTACCGGACCGTCTGGTACTCCTGCCCGGCGGCAGAATCGCCTTCATTGAGTTGAAGGCACCGGGCAAAACACTCCGCCCTCTGCAAGTAAGGCGAAAAAGGCAGTTGGAAGCACTCGGCTTTTCGGTGTACTGCATCGATAGCCCCGAACAGATTGGAGGGATGCTCAGTGAAATACAAGGCGCATGACTACCAGGCTTATGCCACGAACTTCATCCTGGAGCATCCCATTTCGGCTGTATTCCTCGACATGGGCCTCGGCAAAAGCGTCATCACACTTTCCGCCATCTTCGACCTCTGCCTCGACAGCTTCCTGATCCGTAAGGTGCTGGTCATTGCACCGCTCCGTGTTGCCAGAGATACATGGCCAGCAGAGATCCACAAGTGGGATCATCTGCATGGGCTGACCTACTCAGTGGCAGTCGGCACGGAAACCGAGCGCAAGGCGGCGCTCCGGCAGCGGGTCAGCGTGTACATCATCAACCGGGAGAATGTGCAGTGGCTGGTAGAAGAAAGTGGTCTGCCCTTTGACTACGACATGGTGGTCATCGATGAGCTGTCCTCCTTCAAGAGCTATCAGGCAAAGCGATTCCGCAGTCTGCTGAAAGTCCGCCCCGGCATCAAGCGCATCGTGGGACTGACCGGCACCCCCAGCAGCAACGGTCTTATGGACCTGTGGGCGGAGTTTCGCATCCTCGATATGGGCAAGAGGCTCGGTCGGTTCATCACCCATTATCGCAACACCTTCTTCCGCCCGGACAAGAGCAACGGACAGGTGGTGTTCAGCTACAAGCCGCTGCCCGGTGCGGAGGAACAGATCTACGAAGCCATCTCCGACATCACCATTTCCATGAAAGCCGTCGACCATTTGGCTATGCCGGAATGCGTTCATAATGACGCCATTGTGACACTATCCGAAAGAGAGCGGAAAGCCTACGATTCCATGAAGAAAGACTTGGTCATCTCGCTGAAAGGCGAAGAAATCGATGCCGGGAACGCCGCAGCGCTTGCGAATAAGCTCTCCCAGATGGCAAACGGAGCAGTCTACGGAGAGGACAAGCGTGTGTTTCAGATACACGACCGCAAGCTGGATATGCTGGAGGATCTCATCGAAGCCGCAAATGGGAAACCCGTCCTTGTGGCGTACTGGTTCAAGCACGACCTGGAGCGCATCTCCGAGCGGCTCCACAAACGGCACATCCCGTTCAGTCTGCTGAACGATTCCGACAGCATCCGCAGATGGAACAGCGGTGAGTTGCTCGTGGCACTCATCCACCCGGCTTCTGCCGGTCATGGGCTGAACCTGCAGACAGGCGGCTCGACCCTCGTCTGGTTCGGGCTGACCTGGTCGTTGGAACTCTACCAGCAGACCAACGCCCGACTGTGGCGACAGGGACAGACCGCCGATACCGTGGTCATTCACCACATTATTGCCAAAGACACCATCGACGAGCGCATCATGACTGCGCTCCGTAGAAAAGAAAAGACCCAGACCGCACTCATCGATGCGGTCAAGGCCAACTTGGAGGGATGAGAATGGAAACCTGTTATATGAACCTCGCAAACGCTATTATTCTGGCGGCAGCGAAAGACCATCGCCGTGCGCTGCGTCGTTTGAAGAAATACCCCTGGGACAAGGATGCCGAATCCGTCAAAAAGGATTGTGAGCGGTTTTTTCGCTCCGGCTGGTTTCAGACGCTTACTTCTCTGGACGGTGAGGTGCTGATCGAAAAACTCCACCGGGAGGTGTACGGCGTATGACGGCAAAGGAATATCTCAGTCAGGCATACCGCCTCGACCAGCGTATCGATTCCAACATTGCGGAGATCACCCGCCTGCGGGAAATGGCCTGCGGTATCTCCTCGCCGTCCTGGGAGGAAAAAGTGCAGACCTCTCGCAACAGGGATGCGCCCTTCGTGCGGTGCCTGGAAAAGATCATGGACCTTGAAAAAGTGGTCAACAGTGAGATTGACACCCTCGTTGACTTGAAACGGCAGATCCGCACGACTGTGGACACCGTTGCCAATGTCAACGAGCGCATGGTTCTCCGCTACCGCTACATCCACAACATGACCTGGGAGCAGATCGGCGGAGAGTTGAACGCAGATGAAAGCACCATCCGCAGATGGCACAAGGCGGCGCTTTCGGCGGTAGTTGTACCCGATGACCCGATTCGGATCTGAAAGACGCCGGAAATACCCGCCTTTGTCGGTAGATGCCCACCTCGACATTATGATATGATATAATCAGCGAAAAAGAATCGAGGACAGCCTCATGGGAGCAATCCCGTGGGGCTTTTCTTATGCCCAAGGAGGTGAAACGATGCCGAAGAAACCGTTGCGACCCTGCTCTCATCCCGGCTGCCCCAACCTCTGTGAAGGGCAGTTCTGTGAACAGCACCGTGTGGAGGAACGCCGCAAATACGATAAATACGAGCGCAGTTCCGATGTCAACCGCAAGTACGGCAGAGCATGGAAACGCATCCGCGACCGCTACGCCGCAGAGCATCCGCTGTGTGAACAGTGTCTCAAGGAAGGTCGGCTGACCCCGGTACAGGAAGTTCACCACATTCTGCCCGTTTCCAAAGGCGGCACTCACGCAAGGGACAACCTGATGAGCCTCTGTCAGTCCTGCCACACCAAGATCCACCACGACCTCGGCGACCGGTAGGGGGATGAAAATCTCCGGGACCTTTTCGGTCGGGCAACGGCCCGGGGTCACGTGTGCGAAAAAGGCAAAATCAAAAGGGTAATTAAAGGCAGCGGCTTGTCTGCCACCGGAAAGGAGGGTCACAGATGCCCACAAAATCGAATAACACAGGCGGGCGCGGCGGTGCGAGACCCGGTGCGGGAAGGAAGAAATCCGCAGTCAAGGACAAAGCCGAAAACGGTAATCCCGGCGGCAGAAAACTTGAAGTGCTGGATATTCCCGAAGTCGAGGGTGTTGCTATGCCGAAGCCCCATGATTTTCTTTCCGCCGAGCAGCGTGACGGCAGCATCCTGCAGGCGCAGGAGATCTACACGGAAACCTGGCAATGGCTCAAAGACATCGGCTGCGCCGCAAAGGTGTCGCCGCAGCTCTTGGAGCGATACGCCATGTGTTCCGCCCGGTGGGTGCAGTGCGAGGAAATGACCAACCGTATGGGCTTCCTCTCCAAGCACCCCACCACAGGAAAGCCGATCCCGTCCCCGTTTATCAATATCGGTATTAACTACATGAACCAGGCGGTTCGGCTCTGGAATGAGATATTCCAGATCGTGAAAGAAAACTGCAGTACGGAATACGGCGAGTCAACGCCGCAGGACGACCTTATGGAGCGCCTGCTCCGCGCGAGAAAGGGGTAACACCATGTTTGAAAAAGTAAATCCGTGCCACCCGGATAAGGTGGCGGACAGAATAGCCGGAGCACTCGTTGACCTGGCATACAGAAAAGAAAACGATCCTCGCATTGCCGTGGAAGTTCTCATCGGCCACGGCGTGTGCCACATCATTGCGGAAACTTCCGTTATGATGGACAAGGCGGATGTAACTGCCGCCGTTCACCGCATTGCCGGAAACCTCACCGTGGACTATGTGGAAGTGCCGCAAGACGGTCACCTCGCCAATAACCAGGCAGACGGCGTCCACTGCGGCGATAACGGCATCTTCAAGGGAATGCCGGTGACCGAAGAGCAGAAAACGCTGTCGCAGATCGCACGGGACATTTTCTCCGTGTATTCCTATGACGGCAAGTACATTCTGGATGGCGACAGGCTTATCCTCTGTCAGAGCAATGCCGAGACACAGCATCTGCGCAAGATTTATCCCGATGCGGAAGTCAATCCGCTCGGCGATTGGATGGGTGGCACAGATGTAGACACCGGCGCGACCAACCGCAAGCTCGGTTCGGATATGGCCGACTCGGTGACAGGCGGCGGTCTGCACGGCAAGGATCTGTCCAAGGCGGATGTGTCCGTGAATATCTACGCTTTCCTCAAAGCACAGGAGATCGGTGAACCTGTGATGCTCTGCTGTGCCATCGGTGATGATACCGTGGACGGCAGACCCTACGCCGAAATCGTGGAGATTGCCCGGAACTACATCCAATCAGTTGGCGGTTTCGAGAAGTTTGCGGAATGGGGGCTGGTCTGATGAAAACGACCACCGAAATGAAACTCGTCCCCATCGGCAAACTCGTTCCCTATGTGAACAATGCCCGTACCCATTCGCCGGAGCAGATCAACAAGCTCCGCTCTTCGCTGCGAGAGTTCGGCTTCATCAATCCCGTTATCATCGACCGTGACTATGGCGTCATTGCCGGTCACGGTCGTATTCTTGCTGCCAAGGAGGAAGGCATCAATGAGGTGCCGTGCGTTTTTGCCGACCACCTCACCGAAGCGCAGAAGAAAGCCTACATTATTGCGGACAACCGTATGGCGATGGACGCGGGCTGGGACGAAGAACTCCTGCGTGTGGAAATTGAGTCTTTGCAGGCAGCGGACTTTGACCCGCTCCTTACTGGCTTTGATGAAAAGGAACTGTCGAAGCTGTTTGACGATGGCATTGAAGCCGGAGATGACGATTTCGATGTGGATGCCGAATTGCAAAAGCCGACCTTCACGAAGTCCGGTGACATCTGGACGCTGGGGCGGCACCGGCTCATTTGCGGTGACAGCACCAAGGAAGAGACATTCACCGCCCTCATGGACGGCCGCAAAGCAAACCTCGTCATCACCGACCCGCCCTACAATGTGAACTACGAGGGCAGCGCCGGGAAAATCAAGAACGACAACATGGCATCGGAGAAGTTTTTCGACTTCCTCTTCGATGCCTTTTCCAATATGGAGAAGGTCATGGCGGACGATGCCTCCATCTATGTGTTCCACGCCGACACCGAAGGACTGAACTTCCGCAAGGCGTTTGATGCCGCAGGGTTCTACCTCTCCGGCTGCTGTATCTGGAAGAAGCAGTCGTTGGTGCTCGGCCGCTCACCGTACCAGTGGCAGCATGAACCGTGCCTTTACGGTTGGAAGAAGAAAGGCAAGCACCAGTGGTACACCGGGCGGAAAGAGTCCACCATCTGGGAGTTCGACAAACCCAAGAAAAACGGCGACCATCCCACCATGAAGCCCATCCCGCTGCTGGCCTATCCTATTCAGAACAGCTCTATGGCAAACAGTGTGGTACTTGACCCCTTCGGCGGGTCCGGCTCCACGCTTATTGCCTGTGAGCAGACCGACCGCATCTGCTGCACCATCGAACTGGACGAAAAGTTCTGCGATGTTATTGTCCGCAGATACATCGAGCAGGTCGGCACGGATGAGAAGGTCAGCGTCCTGCGGGATGGGAAAATACTGCCCTTCACTGAGGTGGCAAATACCGCACCGGAGGTGTGAGCGTGAAAGAGCAATATCACCTTGTTTCCTTTTCCGGCGGCAAAGACTCAACCGCCATGCTTCTTGGGATGCTGGAGCGCGACATGAAAATTGACTGCATTCTTTTCTGTGATACAGGGCTTGAATTTCCTGCTATGTATGATCATATCGCAAAGGTTGAAAAGGACATCGGTCGGAAAATTACCAGCGTCAGAGCCGAGCATACCTATGAGGAACTCATGTTTGATGTTCCGGTACGGCGTAGTGCAGATTCGCCTGTCGTCCGGCAATACGGAGTGCAATTGAATGGCTACGGATGGCCTGGCCCTCGGCAGCGGTGGTGTACCACACGGCTCAAGGCGATGCCGCGAGAGCGTTTTCTGAGGGAACTGCGGAAACAGTATGAGGTCATTGAATATGTCGGCATTGCCGCCGATGAGCAATATCGCCTGGAACGAGCGAACAATCAGAATCCCAACCACCGACACCCGTTGGTAGATTGGGGCTGGACGGAGCGCGACTGCCTGCGGTATTGCTATGAGCGTGGATATGATTGGGATGGCCTGTATGAGCATTTCAAGCGCGTGTCCTGCTGGTGCTGTCCGCTGCAATCGTTGACGGAGCTGCGGGAGCTGCATCAGCACTTTCCAGGGCTTTGGGAGCAACTGAAAACATGGGATAAACGAACCTGGCGAAACTTCCGTGCCGACTACAGCGTGGAGAATTTGGAGGTTCGTTTTTTGCTGGAGCGCGAGTGGACGGCTGCCGGAAAGCCTATCCGAAGCAGAGCGTTCTACACTGCGCTGAGAGAACGATTGGAGGCATCCAGATGAAAACTGAAAAGCCTTTGACCCTCGGAAGCCTGTTTGACGGCTCCGGGGGCTTTCCTTTGGGCGGACTGCTTGCCGGTATCACTCCCGTGTGGGCTTCGGAGATTGAGCCGTTTCCCATTCGGGTGACCACCAAGCGTCTGCCTTTTATGAAGCACTACGGGAACATCTCCGCTATGGACGGCGGCAGAATCGAACCCGTGGACATTATCACTTTCGGCAGCCCATGCCAGGACATGAGCGTGGCAGGCCGAAGAGACGGTCTGGACGGTTCCCGTTCAAGTCTTTTTTATGAAGCCGTCCGTATTATCAAAGAAATGAGGTGTGCCACAGGTGGCAGATATCCAAGATACATCGTATGGGAGAACGTCCCCGGTGCCTTCTCCTCGAACAAGGGCGAGGACTTCAAAGCCGTCCTCGAAGCGGTCATCGGCATCGCCGAGCCGAATGCCGAGGTGCCTATGCCTGAAAAGGCACGATGGCCCTACGCTGACCTTTACATGGGAGACGGATGGAGTGTTGCGTACAGAACTCTTGACGCACAATACTGGGGAGTTCCCCAGCGAAGACGCCGCATCTACCTTGTCGCAGATCTTGCAGGCGGAGGTGCCGGAAAAACACTATTTGAGTCAGAAGGCTTGTCTGGGTATTCTGCGGAGGGCTTCCGCTCGTGGCAAAGAGCTACCGGAGGTTTTACGCCTTGCGCTGGAGCGTCAGGCTTCGACGGGTACAACGGCAGTCTGACCGAGGAGGCTTCTGCCACCCTCGGTGTGAACTGTGGAATGTCCACCGGTCGCAACGGCATCGTGCTGAACGACCAGGGTGGAGACCGCATGGACATCACAGAGGATGTTACATCCACACTCCGAGCAGAAGCACACCATCCGCCCTGCGTGATGGAGTCGGCAGGATTTTGCACCGAGCATTCTGCCAAGAGCCGTACCATTGGCTATGAGGAAGAGTGCTCTCCCACGCTCCGAGCGGGTGTAGTTCCCGCTGCGGTGGCACTGGAAAATCATCCGACCGACAGCCGAGTCAAACTATCCGAGGACGGCAATGTGCAGACGCTGACCTCTCGCATGGGAACCGGCGGCAACAATGTACCGCTTGTCATGAAAATCCGCTCCGGCTGCGAAGGCGGCGGCAAGGGACCGCTCATCCAGGAAAACAAGTCCGCAACCCTGTCCTGCAGCAACGACCAGACGCTGTTCGAGCCTTGCGGTTGGGACGGCAGACAGGTTTCTCCAACCCTCACAAAGCAGAATGCGGGTGGAAATCAGCGGATGCCGGACAAGGACAATTTTACCTGCGTCCTTCAGCCCTTCGGCATCTCCTCCAAGGACTCCAATGCCATGAAGTCGGATAATCCCCACAGCGGCATCTACGAAGCCGAAACCGCACGGACGCTTGACGGCAACGGCGGCAACCCCTCCTGCAACCAGGGTGGCATTGCTGTGGTCGCTTTCACGCAGAATCAGCGAGATGAGGTTCGTGACCTCGGAGACCACTCTGCCGTGGTGTGTGCCAATGCCAGAACGAAGCAGCAGACCTTTGTGCTGCAAGGCTCCATGATCGGTCGAGACGATAAGAACGGTCCACAGGGCGATGGCATCAACGAAGATGTATCCTTCACCCTCAATACCGTTGACCGCCATGCCGTGTACAGCATGACAACGGGCAGCTTCACCCAGGTTTCCAAGGAAAAAGCACCGACTGTCCTCGCACGGGACTACAAAGATCCTACCGCCGTTTGCTACGGCATAGGCAGAGACACCTTCAATCAGGGGCAGAACGCCAAGTTCGCTCCGACCTTTGAAAAGGAGCTTCAGCCGACATTGGTAGCCAAAGGACCGGGTGCTATCCAAAGCGGATACACCGTCCGCCGTTTGACGCCCACCGAGTGCGCCAGACTCCAAGGCTTCCCGGACAACTGGTGCGCCGACCTCGGCACGGAAAAACCGACTGATGAGGAGATGTACTTCTGGCACAAGGTGTTCAAGACCTACTCCGAAGTGACCGGCTGTAAGATGAAGTCCGACAAGCAGGTCGCAAAGTGGCTGAAAAACCCGTATTCCGACAGTGCGGAATATAAGATGTGGGGCAACGGCGTGGCACTCCCGTGCGTATGGTTCGTGCTCTGCGGGATCGTGTGGTATGCACAGTCCGGCGGCGATAATGCGCCGATATAATCTACACCGGAAATGTGCAGATATAGCTGGATAAGTGCCCACCCTGACGGTAATATGTGACTACCAAAAATCAAGGAGGTCACGAAAATGACGATTACAATCCATGCCCAGGGTGCAGAGCGCAAGCGGCTGGTTAAGACCATCTCCGACTGGCTCGGTGCCCCCGCAAAGTACTGCGGAGCGCCCACATTCAACTACGAGGTGGATTACTTCACCATCGACCGAAACGGCAGCTTGTCCTTTGATGACAGCGCCGACAGCGAGGTCATTGAGCGGCTCTTGCAGCACATCTACGATGAGGGCTTTGACATCGACCAGAGCAATGCCGATGATGAGGACGAGCCTTGCGCCATCTGCATTTCCATGCCGAGGAGCCTGTTCACAGACAGCAATCTGGAAAACCTCAAGGCACTCATTGCCGCCAAGGGTGGTCTTATCAAGAAAGCTCTCGGAGTCCCTGACCTGCCACTGGAAATCACGGACACGAAGGTATCCTTCCCTTGGTTCCCGGCGACTCCAACCCCGGACGAGATGAAAGCCTATGACACCTTCATCTGCAAGCTGTGTGAAATGGCACGGAATCAGAAACGTGTGGTGGCAAAGGAAAAGGCAACGGACAATGACAAATATGCATTCCGCTGTTTCCTCCTGCGCCTGGGCTTCATTGGTGCGGAATATAAGTCCGAACGGAAGATTCTGCTCCGCAATCTGACGGGCAGTTCTGCCTTCAGAAGCGGTCTGCCCAAGGAGGTGGAAGTATGCGAGTGATTTCAAAAGAAGCCTTACAAGCCCTCCGTGAGCGTTACCCAAGGGGTACACGGGTGGAACTGGTGCAGATGGATGACCCGCAGGCTCCGCCTATCGGTACGAAAGGCACCGTGCGAGGTGTGGATGACATCGGCAGCATCATGGTTGCCTGGGATAACGGCTGCGGTCTGAGCGTGGCTTACGGGGAGGATATTTGCCGTAAACTGCTGTAATATACACAGTTTCCGAACCACAAGATCGTGTAGTTTATAGCTCAGATATAACTGGATATAGTGTGCTTTCAGAGGTAATATGTGACTACCGAAAGGGAAAACAAACCAAAACGGAGGTCACAAACATGAGCCAGAGAACAGAAAACCAGGTAGCCGAAATGAAGAAGCAGACCATCGGGGTCGAGGTCGAAATGAACAGCATCACCAGAGAGAAGGCTGCAAGGCTGGCAGCCACATTCTTTGGTACCGGGCGGTACGAGAACATCGCTTGCCGCAACGGCTACTGCACTTGGTCGGCTTGGGATGAGAGCGGACGCGAGTGGAAATTCCAGAAGGACGTCAGCATCGCGGGCCCGGACAGCGAGAAATGCGAGATGGTCACGCCGATCCTCACCTACGTTGACATGGAGACCTTGCAGGAGCTGGTTCGCCGCCTCCGCAAAGCCGGAGCAAAAAGTGATGCCACAAGAGGCTGCGGTGTTCACATCCACATCGGCGCCAAGGGGCACACGCCCCAAACGCTCCGAAACCTCGCCAACATCATGGCAAGCCACGAAGACCTCCTGGCAAGCGCACTGAACCTCGACAGAGGCCGCATCAGCCGCTACTGCCGCACGGTTGACCCCAGATTCCTGGAACGGCTGAACAACAGAAAACCCACCACCATGGCAGCCTTGGCTGATATTTGGTACGGCAGCCAGAACGCCGACTACGGCAGAAGCCAGCACTACAACGACAGCCGCTACCATATGCTGAACCTCCATGCCACCTTCACCAAGGGAACGGTCGAGTTCCGGCTCTTCCAGTTCGATGCTCCGGCAGACGGCAAGCAGAACGGACTCCACGCTGGCCAGCTCAAGAGTTACATTCAGCTGTGCCTCGCCCTGAGCCAGATGGCAAAGACGGTCAGAACCGCAAGCCCCAAGCCCCAGCAGAACGAGAACCCCAAATACGCAATGCGCACTTGGCTCCTTCGCCTCGGCTTTATTGGCGACGAGTTCAAGACCGCAAGAGAGCTCCTCACGAAGCGCCTGGATGGGGATGCAGCCTTCCGCAGCGGCAGAGCAGCCGCCTGAAGGACGCAGCCCAGAGGCCCCCGAACCCGCTGATGGCGGGCTTTCGGTGGTAGAAGGCAACTTCGGAAAGGAGTATTTTTTTATGGAAAAACGCTATTACATCGCTTATGGCAGCAACCTCAACGTCCGTCAGATGCGGATGCGCTGCCCGTCGGCACGGATCATCGGCACATCGGTTCTCAAGGATTACGAACTGCTTTTCAAGGGCAGCAAAACAGGCTCTTACCTTACGGTGGAAAAGAAGTCCGGCATCTCAGTTCCTGTTGCTGTATGGGAAGTCACCGCAGAGGATGAAAAAGCCCTGGACCGTTACGAGGGCTTCCCGAACTTCTATTACAAGAAGGAGTTGACCCTACCAATCAAGGGTATCCGCACGGGCAAAATCCGTAAGCGACGGGTATTCGTGTACATCATGCATGAGGACAGGCCCATCGGCATTCCGTCCATTCCTTATATGCAGACCTGCATCCAGGGCTACGACGATTTTGGCTTTGACCGGCTTGTGCTGATAGACGCTTATCTCAAATGTGGGGAGGAACATCATGAGGGAAAATAAAATAATCCGAATATCAGTCTGTCCCAGGTGCGGGCAAGCTTACCGGGAGCATCCAGCTCTTTCAAGGCTCGACAACGAAACACTCATCTGCCCGGATTGTGGCACACGGGAGGCGCTCGATTCCATCGGCGTAAAACCGGAGGAGCAGGAGCAGATCATCGCCTCCATTCACCGCTGCCGCCAGGCGGAATAACGCTGTAATATACACAGTTTTTACTCCGAATTATTGTGTAGTATATTCTCCGAAATGACTGGATATATCCCGGACATGACGGTAATATACACTCACAACAAAACAAACGGAGGTACACGGTTATGTGGAAAGAAGGCAGCATCAGAGTTAACGGTGAGGTTTTTCACTACTGGATGAAGCAGTACGACAAAGGCTCCGAGTGGGGTATCGATGGCGGACGCATTTCCAAGCTGATGCTCAAGCGGGACGGCAAAATCGTCTGCAACTACGACAGAGGCTGGGACATTGAACCCGCCGATGAAAACACACAGCTTGCGCTGGAGCTTCTGCTTCACAGCGAGAACTGGTAAAAAACCGAAATTTCAAAGCAACGGCTCCGAAAGGGGCTGCTGCTCGTTGTACGGAAGGTCGCACCGATTTCGGTGGCGGCTATTTTTATTGCTCTGCCGGAGGGGGTGAGAAATTGCGAAAGCTAAAAAACTACAAGCCGACAAGGTTCATGGAGAAAACCTCCTGCTACGATGTGGACGCAGCGGATTATGCCGTGATGTTCATCGAGAGCCTCTGCCATACCAAGGGCACCTGGGCGAGAAAGCCCTTTGAGCTGATTGACTGGCAGGAGCAGATCATCCGGGACATTTTCGGTGTCCTCAAGCCCAACGGCTATCGGCAGTTCAATACCGCCTACATCGAGATTCCGAAAAAGCAGGGCAAGTCCGAGCTTGCTGCTGCGGTGGCGCTTCTGCTCACCTGCGGTGACGGAGAGGAACGCGCCGAGGTCTACGGCTGTGCCGCCGACCGTCAGCAAGCGTCCATCGTTTTCAATGTGGCGGCTGACATGGTGCGGATGTGTCCTGCGCTCTCCAAGCGGGTCAAGATACTGGATTCCCAGAAGCGGCTCATTTATCAGCCAACGGGTAGTATCTACCAGGTGCTCTCCGCCGATGTCGGCAACAAGCACGGCTTCAATACACACGGTGTGGTATTCGACGAGCTGCACACCCAGCCCAACCGCAAACTCTTTGATGTCATGACCAAAGGCTCCGGCGATGCCCGTATGCAGCCGCTGTATTTTCTCATTACCACGGCCGGCAATGATACGAAGTCCATCTGCTATGAGATCCACCAGAAGGCAAAGGACATCATCGAGGGACGCAAGATCGACCACACCTTCTATCCCGTCATCTACGGTGCGGAGGAATCGGACGATTGGACGGACCCGAAGGTTTGGAAGAAAGCCAATCCCTCCCTCGGCATCACGGTCGGCATCGACAAGGTCAAAGACGCCTGCGAGTCTGCCAAGCAGAACCCCGGCGAGGAGAACTCCTTCCGACAGCTTCGTTTGAATCAATGGGTCAAGCAGGCGGTGCGTTGGATGCCAATGGACAAGTGGGATAAATGCGAGTTTGCCGTCAGCGAGGACGATCTGGAAGGTCGCGTCTGCTACGGCGGTTTGGACTTATCCTCCACCACGGATATTACGGCATTCGTTCTGGTGTTTCCGCCGGAAGATGAGAACGACAAATACATCATCCTGCCGTACTTCTGGATACCAGAGGACAACCTCGACCTTCGAGTCCGGCGTGACCATGTGCCATACGATGTATGGGAGCGGCAAGGATACCTCCAAACCACTGAGGGCAATGTCGTTCACTACGGCTATATCGAAAAATTCATCGAAAGCCTGGGCGAACGGTTCAATATTCGGGAGATCGCCTTCGACCGCTGGGGTGCTGTGCAGATGGTACAGAACCTTGAGGGCATGGGCTTCACGGTCGTTCCTTTCGGACAGGGCTTCAAGGATATGTCCCCACCCACAAAGGAGCTGATGAAACTGGTGCTGGAGCAGCGCATTGCCCACGGCGGGCATCCTGTCCTCCGCTGGATGATGGACAACATTTTCATCCGCACCGACCCTGCCGGAAACATCAAGCCGGACAAAGAGAAATCCACAGAGAAAATCGATGGTGCCGTGGCGACCATTATGGCACTTGACAGAGCTATACGCTGTGGAAACGACAAGACCGAGTCTGTTTATGACAGTCGAGGTCTTTTATTTATATGAAGGGAGAGTTTATATGGGTATCTTTTCAGGGATGTTCAAATCCAGGGACAAGCCTCAAGGCCGCACGATGGGAAGCAACTACGCCTTTTTCATGGGCGGCACGACCTCCGGCAAGGCGGTGACGGAGCGCTCGGCAATGCAGATGACCGCTGTGTATTCCTGCGTCCGTATCTTGTCGGAAGCTGTCGCAGGACTGCCGCTGCACCTTTATAGGTACACGGAAAGCGGCGGCAAAGCAATGGCGCTTGACCATCCGCTCTATCACTTGCTCCACGATGAGCCGAACCCAGAGATGAGTTCCTTTGTATTCCGGGAAACCCTCATGACGCACCTACTCCTCTGGGGCAACGCTTACGCTCAGATCATCCGAAACGGCAAAGGTGAAGTGGTGGCGTTGTACCCACTTATGCCCAACCGCATGGAGGTCAACCGGGACAAGAACGGCAAGCTCTACTACCTCTATTCCACCCAGTCCGATGATGCACCCACCATGAAAGGCTCAACGGTCTATCTTGACCCATCCGAAGTGCTTCACATTCCCGGTTTGGGTTTTGACGGCTTGGTGGGCTACAGTCCCATCGCTATGGCAAAGAACGCCATTGGCATGGCGATTGCCTGCGAGGAGTACGGTGCGAAATTCTTCGCCAACGGTGCCGCTCCGGGCGGTGTGCTGGAACACCCCGGTACGATCAAAGACCCGCAGCGTGTGCGTGAGAGCTGGCAGTCCACCTTCGGCGGCAGCGGAAACGCAAACAAAATCGCCGTGCTGGAAGAAGGAATGAAGTACACGCCCATCGGCATTTCGCCGGAGCAGGCACAGTTCCTCGAAACACGAAAATTCCAAATCAATGAAATTGCTCGAATTTTCCGAGTCCCGCCCCACATGGTCGGCGACCTGGAAAAGTCGAGCTTTTCTAATATCGAGCAGCAGTCCCTTGAGTTTGTGAAATACACCCTTGACCCATGGGTCATCCGCTGGGAGCAGTCCATCCAGCGGTCGCTCCTGTCGAAGGACGAGAAAGCCGTGTATTTCGTGAAGTTCAATCTGGAAGGCCTGCTCCGCGGCGATTATCAGAGCCGCATGAACGGGTACGCCATCGGCCGCCAGAACGGCTGGATGTCCGCCAACGATATCCGTGAGCTGGAAAACCTCGACCGCATCCCGGCAGAAGATGGCGGTGACTTGTACCTCATCAACGGCAATATGCTCCCGCTGCAAAACGCCGGAGCTTTTGCAAATATCAACACCGATAACGGAAAGGAGGAAAAATCCGATGAAGAAGTTCTGGAATTGGAAAAACATGACAGTGACCAACGAGGAGACGCAGGAACAGATCCAAGAGAGAACCCTGTTCTTAAACGGCACGATCGCTGAGGAGAGCTGGTTTGACGATGATGTCACGCCGCAGCTTTTCAAGGATGAGCTGATGTCCGGCTCCGGGAATATCACCGTCTGGATCAACTCGCCCGGTGGTGACTGCGTGGCAGCCGCCCAAATCTACAATATGCTCATGGACTACCACGGCGACGTCACAGTCAAGATCGACGGCATTGCCGCCTCTGCCGCATCCGTCATTGCGATGGCAGGTACGAAGGTACTCATGTCGCCCACGGCACTCATGATGATCCACAACCCCTTGACGGTCGCTATCGGTGACAGCGAGGAGATGCAGAAGGCCATCGATATGCTCTCCGAAGTCAAGGAAAGCATCATCAATGCCTACGAGATCAAGACTGGCTTGTCCCGTGCCAAGCTCAGCCACCTCATGGATGCCGAGACCTGGATGAATGCCAACAAGGCTGTGGAGCTGGGCTTTGCCGATGATTTGCTGTTCAAGGCAGGCGGTGAAAGCGCCGCTGCGGAGGACAGCTTCGTGTTCAGCCGCAGAGCCGTCACCAACTCGCTCATGTCCAAGGTCAAGAGCCATCACACCCCGTCCGAACCTGCGAAAAGTGCAGGCACACCCATCTCCGAGCTCGAAAAGAGACTCGCACTTATCAAACCTTAAGGAGGATACAAACAATGAGTAAGATCAACGAACTGCGCGCACAGCGTGCAAAGACCTGGGAGCAGACGAAGGCGTTCCTCGACTCCCACAGAAGCGATAAGGGCGTCCTCTCCGCCGAGGACACCGCCACCTATGAGAAGATGGAACAGGAGATCGTCGACCTCGGCCGTGAGATCGAGCGCCAGGAGCGTTTGGACGCTTTCGAGCGCGAGCTGAACACTCCGGTCAATACGCCCATCACCCAGAAGCCCGATACGGCAAAGGTGGACACCAAGACCGGCCGTGCCTCCGACACCTATAAGAAGGCGTTCTGGGCGCAGGCCCGTACCAAGGGCGGTATGATGACCGCAGAGATCCGCAACGCTCTGCAGGAAGGCGTGGATAGCGAGGGCGGCTACCTCGTCCCCGATGAATTCGAGCAGACGCTGGTGCAGTCCCTCGAAGCCGAGAATGTAGTCAGGAGCCTGGCTCATGTCATTACCACTGCCTCCGGCAGTCACAAGATCCCCATCGTCGCCACCAAGGGCACTGCCGCCTGGGTCGATGAGGAAGGCACCATTCCCGAAGGCGATGATGCTTTCGGTCAGCAGCTCATCGGCGCACACAAGGTCGCTACCATGATCAAGGTGTCCGAGGAGCTTCTGAACGACTCTGCCTTTAACCTGGAAGACTACTTCCGCACCGAGTTTGCCCGTCGCATCGGCAACAAGGAGGAAGAGGCGTTCCTCACCGGCGACGGCAGCGGCAAGCCCACGGGTATTTTCAATGCCACGGGCGGCGGTCAGCTTGGCGTCACTGCGGCTTCCGCGACCGCTATCACCGCAGACGAGCTGATCGACCTGTTCTACTCTCTGAACAGCGCCTATCGTAAGAACGCCGTGTGGCTTCTGAATGACTCCACCATGAAGAACATCCGCAAGCTGAAGGACTCCAACGGTCAGTATCTGTGGCAGCCCGCTCTGCATGAGGGCGGTTTTGATACGCTGCTCGGCAAGCGTATCTACACCTCTCCCTATGCGCCGGAGCTGGCGGCCGGTCAGAAGACCGTTGCTTTCGGCGACTTCAACTACTACTGGATCGGCGACCGCCTGGGTATTACCTTCAAGCGTCTGAACGAGCGCTTTGCGGAGACCGGTCAGATCGGTTTCATCGCATCCAAGCGCCTGGACGGCAAGCTCATTCTGCCCGAAGCTATCAAGGTGCTGCAGCAGAAGGGCACTGCCTCTTCCGGCACCTAATGAAAGGAGGCGGCGGTGATGGACGAGCTTCTTTCCAAAGTGAAAGCCAACCTTATCCTGGAACATACGGCGGATGATGCCTTGCTAAAAAGCTACATCACCGCCGCTGTTTCTTACGCCGAAAGCTACCAGCACATCCCGGAGGGCTATTACAAAGAGAATCCCATGCCAGCCACCACAGAGCAAGCCGTTATCATGCTGTCGTCCCATTTCTATGAAAGCCGGGACGGCAGCACGGGCGGCTTCTTTGCGGATAATACCGGAGCGGCACAGCAGGTCTGGAACACGGTCAATCTGCTGTTGCGGCTTGATCGAGATTGGAAGGTGTGAGCATGAGCTTCGGAAAAATGAACGGCTTTGCCGACATCGTGGAAACCCGCCAAGTCAAGGACAGCGAGGGCTTTACTCATTCTGAGGATAAAGTCCTCGCTTCCGTCCGTGTATACCGGGAAGGTCGGCATGGCAGTCAGCGTTGGGCAAACCTCGCCGCATTCAGTGAAGCCACCGACCTGTTCCGCTTTCGGTGCATTCCGGATCTGACGGTCACTGCCGACCAGTTTCTCATCTGCGATGATTGCCGCTACGACATTGTGTCCGTGGAGGATGTTAAGGGCTGTGGAATGTACATTGAGGTACTGGCAAAAAAGGAGGTGCCGACCGTTGGCAAAAGCTGAAATGAAAATGCCGGAGGATTTCCTTCTGAAGATATCCAAGCTCGGCAGCAACTTTGACAGTGTGGCGGATACCGTCCTGCAGGCCGGTGGCGAAGTCGTGCTGAAGAGAGTCAAGAGCAATCTCTCCTCCGTTATCGGCAGAGGGACAAAGTTCAAATCCCGCACCACGGGCGAACTGGAAGGCGCACTCGGCCTTTCTCCCTCCAAGCTGAACCGGGACGGCAACCACGACATCAAGGTCGGTTTCGCTGAGCCTCGCTCGGACGGCGGCAGCAATGCCAAACTTGCCAACATTCTCGAATACGGCAAGCACGGACAGCCCGCAAAGCCGTTTCTGAAGCCTGCGAAAACAGCGTCCCGGCAGGAATGTATCGATGCCATGACCAAGGCACTGGATGAGGAGGTGGAAAAGCTGTGAGCCTGCTATCCGATTTACAAACCATTGCCGAAAGCTGCGGCGTGTCTGTGGAAACGGGTGTGTTCTCCGGCAAAGCACCGGACACCTATCTGGTGATCACACCGCTGTCGGACGGCTTTGAGCTTCACGCCGACAACACCCCCGGCTGCGAAACGCAGGAGGCACGGCTGTCCCTCTTCACAAAGGGCAGTTACACCAAACTGAAAAATGACCTTGTCCGTGCCTTGCTGGGTGCGGACTTTTATATTACCGACCGCCGGTACATCGGCTTTGAGGCCGAAACCGGCTACCACCACTACGCCATTGACGTGGCGCAAATCTACGAACTGGAGGAATAAGTTATGGCGACTATCGGTCTTGACAGACTGTATTACGCAAAAATCACCGAGAACGACGCCGGCGAGGAAACCTACGGTACACCGTCCCAGCTTGCCAAAGCCATCTCCGCTGATCTTTCGGTGGAACTGGCAGAGGCGACGCTATACGCCGACGACGGTGCTTCGGAGATCGTGAAGGAATTCAAATCCGGCACACTCTCCCTCGGCATTGACGATATCGGCTCTGCGGCGGCATCCGACCTCACCGGCGCGACCATCGACAAAAACAAGGTGCTCATTTCCGCATCCGAGGACGGCGGCGACCCTGTGGCGGTGGGATTCCGTGCCAAGAAGTCCAACGGCAAGTACAAGTATTATTGGCTGTACCGAGTGAAATTCGGTATTCCGGCGACGAACCTTGCCACCAAGGGCGACAGCATTACCTTCTCTACACCCACTATTGAAGGCACCATTCTGCGCCGCAACAAAGCAGACGCAGGCGGCAAGCACCCGTGGAAAGCGGAGGCACTGGAAGGCGATGTGACCGCTGCGACTATCACGAACTGGTATAAGGAAGTCTATGAGCCGACCTATACCACGACACCCGAAAAACAGGGTTAACGGAGGTAACGCACAATGGATAACGAAAGAACCGCAGTCATCACCATCGGTGACGAGGAGTACACGCTGCTCCTCACGACCAAGGCAACCAAGGAGATCGCCGGTCGCTACGGCGGACTGGAAAACCTCGGTGAGAAGCTGATGAAATCCGAGAACTTTGAAATGGCTATCGGAGAGATCGTGTGGCTTATCACGCTTCTGGCAAATCAGAGCATTCTCGTCCACAACCTTAAGGACAAGGAGCATCCAATGGAACCGCTCACCGAGGATGTGGTGGAGCTTCTGACCACGCCCCTCGATCTCGCCGGATACAAAACCGCCATTACGGAGGCACTGTATAAGGGCACCAAGCGCAATGTGGAAAGCGAGAAAGACTCAAAAAACGCACCAGTCGGGTAACGGTCTCCGATGCGGAGCTGTTTACCCGGCTTCTTTATTACGGCCTTGCCCACCTTCATCTGTCCCAGGATGAGGTGTGGCTGATGCCGTTTGGCCTGCTTTTGGACTTATGGGAGTGTCATAAGCAGTATAACGGGCAGGCTATTCCTGCTCACGAACACTACATTGACGATATTATCCCGGACGGCATTTAAGGAGGTGACGGCGAATGGCAGATAGTTTCGGACTGAAGATCGGTCTTGAGGGCGAAAAGGAGTTCAAAAAAGCGCTGGCGGATATCAACCAGTCATTCAAGGTGCTCGGCTCCGAAATGAAGCTCGCCACCTCTCAGTTTGATAAGAACGACAAATCCGTGGAGGCACTTGCCGCACGGAACAAGGTGCTGCGAAAAGAGATCGACGAGCAGACAACAAAAATCGACACCCTTCGCAAGGCTCTGCAGAATGCCGCCACCTCTTTCGGAGAAAGCGACCGCCGCACCCAGAACTGGCAGATCCAACTCAACAATGCCGAAGCCGCCCTCAACGATATGAACCGTGAGCTGGACGAGAACGAGAAAGCCATCAAAGATGGCGGCAAGGCTGCGGAGGAATCCGGCAGTAAGTTTGAAGGCTTCGGCAAGGTTCTCAAAACCGTAGGTGTGGCACTCGGTGCTGTGGCCGTCGCCGCAGGTGCCGCCGCCGTAAAGCTCGGCAAAGAGGTCATTGCCGCCTATGCAGACTACGAGCAGTTGGTCGGCGGTGTTGACACTCTGTTCAAGGACTCCTCGCAGGAGATTCAGCGGTATGCCGCCAACGCATACAAAACGGCAGGACTCTCTGCCAATGAGTACATGGAAACGGTCACGGGCTTTTCCGCAAGCCTGATCCAGTCCCTCGGCGGCGATACCGAGAAAGCCGCAAAGTATGCGGATATGGCAATCACGGATATGTCCGATAACGCCAATAAAATGGGTACGGATATGTCCTCCATTCAGAATGCCTACCAGGGCTTTGCCAAGCAGAACTACACGATGCTCGACAACCTCAAGCTGGGCTACGGCGGCACAAAGCAGGAAATGGAGCGACTGCTTGCCGATGCGGAGAAGATATCCGGCGTCAAGTACGACATTTCCTCCTATGCAGATGTGGTGGAAGCCATCCATGTCATGCAGGAGAGCATGGATATTGCGGGTACGACCGCCAAGGAAGCAGAAGCTACCATTTCCGGCTCTGTCAATGCACTGAAATCCGCCGTGTCGAACCTCATCGTAGGCTTCGGCGATGCGGACGCTGACATGGAGCTGCTGTGCAATAACATGGTGGATGCCTTCAAGACTGTGGTGGCAAACATCACCCCGGTCATCGAGAACATCGTGGCGGCTCTGCCCACGGCGCTGGACGCTCTGCTGACGGCTGTGGGTGAACTGCTGCCCACACTGCTGGAAGCGGTCACCGAGCTGTTCTCGCAGGTGCTGGAAACGCTTCTGTCCTTGCTTCCGCAGCTTATCCCGGCGGCGGTGTCTGCGCTCATGACCATCGTGAACACGCTGATTGAGAATCTGCCCCTGCTCATTGATGCGGCAGTTCAGTTGGTGTCCACGCTGGTGACAGGCATTGCGGATGCACTGCCCACGCTCATTCCGGCAGCGGTGCAGGCTATCGTCACCATCGTGCAAGGGCTGGTGGAAAGCCTGCCGATGCTCCTTGACGCAGCCTTACAGCTTATAACAGGGCTTGCCCAGGGACTATTGGACGCACTGCCTGTGCTGATTGCAGCGCTGCCGGAGATCATCAATGGCATCATTACCTTTCTGCTGGACTCCATCCCGCAGATTATCGAAACAGGCATTCAGCTTCTGACCTCGCTTGTTGCCGCATTGCCGGATATCATTATGGCAATTGTGGAGGCTATCCCGAAAATCATTGACGGCATTATCAATGCGGTGCTGAACGCCATACCCCAAATCATCCAAGCGGGCATCGACCTGTTGATCTCCCTCATTCAAGCCCTGCCGCAGATCATTACGACCATCGTACAGGCGATTCCGCAAATCATCTCCGGCATTGTCAATGCTCTGGTCGGAAACATCGATAAAATCATCATGGCAGGCGTTCAGTTGTTCGTTGCCCTGATTGAAAATCTGCCAACCATTATTGTGGAGATCGTCAAGGCGGTGCCGCAGATCATTGCGGGTATCGTGAAAGCCTTCGGCTCTCTGATGTATAAGATCGTGGAGATTGGCGGCAACATCGTCAAGGGTCTGTGGAGCGGTATTACCCAGCTTGCCTCGTGGCTGTGGGACAAGGTGTCCGGGTGGATCTCCTCCATCTGGGACGGCATCTGCGATTTCTTCGGTATCCATTCGCCCTCAAAGGAAATGGCATGGGTCGGTGAAATGCTGGTCAAGGGTCTTGCAGGCTCCATTGATGACAACGGCGATGAAGCGGTCAAAGCCGCAGAAGGAATGGCGGAGGACATCAACGGTGTCATGGGCGACCTCGCTCACGATATGCAGACGGCTCTGCCCACCGACTTTGACGTGAACGGCTCGATCCGCTCTGCCGTGGACGGTGTGGTCGGAAAGGCGGCATCCGCTTTCACCATCGCCCTGAACATCACGAATTTCAACAATTACAGCAGTGAGGATATCCGTCAGCTCACCTCCGAAGTCATGGAAATGGCGAACCAGTTCGCCCAGCGGAAAGGAGTGGTATTCGCATGACCTATTTTACCTACAACGGCCGCAGTTCCGCTGAGTTCGGTCTGCATATCGAGAAGAAGGACGTGTTCTCCGCACCGGAGTACGATGCGGAGTTCATCTCCATTCCCGGCAGAAGCGGTGACATCATCAATCCGAACCGCCGCTTTGCCAACATCAAGGTCACCTATACCGTGTTCCTCGCACGGAAGAACGCAGCCGCCCTTGCCTCCGTCCTGCGGGACATCAAGGGCTGGCTGTACTCCGAGCCGGACAGATACCACGAAATCACCGACTCTTACGATGCGGAGTATCTCCGCTACGGTGTCATCTCCGGCAATCTGGACATTGAGGAGCAGCTAAACAAGGTCGGCAGCTTTACCGTGACCTTCAACTGCAAGCCCTACAAATACAGTTTTGCGGGACAGCAGACAGTGTCGGCTGACGCTTCTGTACTGACGATCACCAATCCGACTGCTTTTGAGAGTCGACCGTATATTAAGCTCTATGGCAGCGGTACGGTGGTAATAATGATACAGCCCCAAGGTCGAGGCATGATGATTTCCAATCTGGATGAGTACATCGAGATAGACAGTGAGCTGATGAACTGCTTCAAAGGCACTGCCCTCAAAAACGACACAGTCAAAGGAGCGGAATTCCCGGTTTTCAAGCCGGGTGTTTGCACCATTAACTGCAATGGCGATGTGTCAAGGATTGAGGTCGTTCCAAGGTGGTGCTGTCTGTGATCCCTGTACTTTACGCCGCAAATACCACCGATTTCAGCTCATTCGGTCTTGGCGTACTGACGGACACCATCTCCTGCGAGGTCACCGAGGAGCGAAACGGTGTATTTGAGTGCCTGCTCAAATACCCGGTGAGCGGTCAGCACTACGGGCTTATCACCAAGGAGTGCATCATCAAGGCAAAACCCAACGACACCGCCGCCGACCAGGCATTCCGCATTTACCGCATCACGAAACCCTTAAACGGCATCGTCACCATCTACGGTCAGCACATCTCGTATGACCTTGCCAATGTGCCGGTGCTGCCGTTCAGTACCGATAACCGCTCTCCGCAGCTTATTCTCTCGCAGCTTCTTGCCGGAGATACACGCTTCACAGGCTGGACGGACTACTCGGACGCAAAGGCATTTTCCGTTACGCAGCCGAAAAGCGTCCGCGCCTGCCTCGGCGGCACGGAAGGCTCCATGCTCTCTCAGTGGCACGGCGAGTTTGAATGGGACAACTTCACGGTAAAGTTCCATTCGCACCGTGGGCAGAAGACCGGAGTGGTCATTGAATACGGCAAGAACCTCACCGCATTGGAGCAGGACGAGGACAACAGCGGTGTGTATACCGCACTGCTCCCGTATGCCGTATACACACCGGAAGGCACGGACACCGAAACGGTAGTCACGCTGCCGGAGGTAACGCTTCCCATTGTGACCTCGGAGATCGTCCGGGCAAAAACGCTCATCATGGATTTCTCCGACCAGTTTGACGGAGTTGTGACCGAGAAGGCCCTCAGAGCCAAAGCCAACAGCTATATCAAGGCAAATCCGCTGGGAGCGACCGTGCCCACGGTGAAGGTGTCCTTTGAACCGCTCTGGAAACAGCCGGAGTATTCGGCTCTCCTGGAGCGGGTCAACCTCTGTGATACCGTCGCCATTCGACACTCGCTATTGGGTGTCAGTGTGTCGGCTATGGTCATCGAAACCGTGTACGATACCCTCGCCGAGCGATACAAGAGCATTTCCCTCGGTCAAAGCAAATCCAGCATGATCACCACCATCTCCGAGGTGCAGTCAACTGTCGACAAGGTGGAGTCTACGGTGGGCCGCTTTCCGAAGCTGCTTCAAACCGCCATCGGCAAGGCTACTGGGCTTATCACCGGACAGAGCGGCGGCTATGTAGTCATCCACACCAGTGAAGAAAACGGACAGCCCTATGAGCTGCTCATTTTGGACACCCCATCCATTGACGATGCCGTGAATGTCTGGCGGTGGAATGTTGGCGGTTTGGGCTTTTCCCATAACGGCTACAACGGCCCCTACGAAACCGCCATCACGGCAGACGGTCAGATCGTCGCAGACTTCATCACCTCCGGCTCTTTGGTGGCGAACATCATCAAGGCAGGCGTTATCCAGTCTCAGGACGGCTCGTCCTGGTGGGATTTGGAGAGCGGCGAAGTAGTGCTTCGTGCCTATGCCACCAGCAAAGAGGTCACCGAGGTCAGCGACCGCATCACCACCATCGAGGAGCAGAAAATGCTCCGGCTTGTCATCATCTCGTCCAACGGGAACATCTTCAAAAACGGCAATGTGAAAACGCTGCTTTCCGCCAAGGTGTACTCCTGGGACGAGGACATCACCGATACGCTGGACGCCAATCAGTTTATCTGGACAAGGGTGTCAGACGATACGGAAGCGGACAAGGTCTGGAATGAACAGCATTTCGGCGGCGCAAAGTCCGTGGTCATCACCGGTGCGGATGTCAAAGTCCGCGCCACTTTTTATTGTGATCTCATCGACACCACGACCAGGCAGAGCCTGTTATAACGGAGGAATTTACTATGGCAACCGCAGAACCCACAGCAGAAACCGGCACAGCGCCCGTTTCTGATACAACAACTTTAAAGGAGGCTTCTCACATGAGCAAAGCACAAGGTCAGTTTACCATCATCGACTACAACGACGCACTGACGCTGACGGGGTACATCGGCTCGAACCTCGCCAAGACTCAGATGTATAACCCCGACAACGGCAGTTACACCCCCGACTGGAAAACGAAGAACCTCGTTCTGACACCCAGTCTGTATGTCATCGGCACCACTGCCGACCAGATCGCCACCGCCAATGTCACCTCGGTCAAGTGGTATGTGGGCGACAGCAACACCGCCATCACCGCAGGCACGAACTACGCCCTCAGTGGTGCCAAGAGCCACATCCTCACGGTCAAGGCCAATGTCATGGCGGAACTGCCCGGCATCGACTATCGCTGTGTCATCACTTACAAGGACGAAAGCACCGGTCTGTCGCTGACCCATCCGCTGACCATTTCCTTCTCCCGTGTGGTCAACGGTTCCGGCATCGTCGACCTGCTGGTCACCACACCCAACGGAAATGTGTTCAAGAACGAGGAGGTCGCCAGTCTGACCGCCAAGGCCGAGCTGTGGCGCGGCTCTACGGTAGACACCACCAAGGTCAGCTACAAGTGGGCGGTCATGGACGCTTCCGTCACCGCTACTTCTTCCACCGGCTATGATGCAGACTTCGGCATCGGCTGGCGCAAGCTCTCGGATACCGCCGACAAATACTCCGGCACGGCCACCAATACCCTCACGGTCTACGCCGCAGCGGTGGACAGCTACGCTGTGTTCAAGTGCTGTGCCCAGGACACGGATTCCGCATCCGCTTCTTATAACACGAAGTTTTTCGACGTGGCGACCTTCATCGACAACTCTGACCCGCTGCAGATCATCGTCACCTCCACGGGCGGCGATGTGTTCAAGAACGGCCAGGGTACGACTGTGCTGACCGCCGTCTGCTATCAGGCAGGCTCCGAGGTGGACGCAGCCGGGAACGGCAGTTACACCTGGACGAAGTACAACAAGGATGGTGTAGTCGATACCTCTTGGGGAACCAACGGCAGCAAGACCGGCAAGACCCTGTCGGTGTCCAGCGCCGATGTGGATACCAAGGCAACCTTTATGGTCGTTGTGGCGCTTTAAGGAGGTGGTGAGATGATCGCATCGGCACAGTTCACGATTATCAGTCTCTGCGATGTGGTCACCTCGGACACGCCGCCGGAGAACCCCTATGAGGGGCAGCTCTGGGTGGACACCTCTGTGACCCCGCCGGAGACGAAGATATGGGACGGAAACGAATGGGTGGTGCAGAACGACATTGAAACGATCCGCACCACCATTTCCATCCTGACCGAGAAGGATGCACAGTTCCAGCAGACCATCGACGGGCTGAACAGCTATGTGGCGACCCTTACCGAAACGGTGGAAACAGTGTCCAACGATCAGGGCGTCCTGGAGGAACGGGTACTGAATTCCGAGAGCCGGGTTTCGGAACTGGAACACACAGTGGATGGACTGTCCGTCACCATGCAGGAGCAGTACATCGGCGGCATCAACTATGTGCAGAACTCTTCCGGGCTGAACGGCATCACGGATGATTGGAGCTACTCCGGTACGGTAAAAACAGATACCTCCACCGATACCCAGAACAACACCATTTCCGACTCCTGCTTTGTGCTGGGGGCTTACTCCTCGTTGTCGCAGTACATCCGAGGGGTGGTTCCCGGCACTTATACGATCTCGGTTCGGGCAAAGAAAACCTCGACCATGTCCGGGTATTTCTATGTGACCTACAACGGGAACAAAACCAAGTACCTGTTCAATAAGTCCACGGCGTTTGACTGGACAGATTACTCCGTAACGCTCACGGATGTGACCGACCCCACGTTGCGTATTTACTGCTACTGTCGGGATGCGTCCATTTATCTCGCCGACATCATGATCTCCGAAGGAGCGATCCCCCGAAAGTGGACGCCTGCACCTAACGAGATCTACACGCAGGAGGTCAAGATCGACAAGCGGGGCATCGAGGTATCCAACAGCGCATCGTCTCAGCGGACGGTCATCACAAACACGGAGTTCGCCGGTTACTACAACGACGAGGTGATCTTCACCCTGAACAAAGACGAAACGCAGACCAAGAAAACCACGGTGGACGGCGAACTGACCGTGGGTAAAACGAAGTTTGTCCCGATGCCGACGGCATCCGAGGGGCTGAACATCGTCATTCTGGACTAAGGAGGCAAGACTATGGCAATGACGGGCGGAACCGCCTATCTGGTGAAATCCGAAAAAACGAATTACGGCTCCAACAGCTGGACGACCGACCTCTACATCTATGTGAAGATCATCTCCCAGAATGTAATCGCAAACACCTCGACCATCGCTCTTGGTATGTATGTCTATTCGAAATACTCCATTGCATGGTCGGACTTCGGCACCAACGGCACTTCCTATATCGGCACGGCTACCTCCGGCTCAAACTGCTTTACCTTTACGAACGGTCAGAGCGGCAGCGGCACGAAGTGGCTGATTGAGGACAAGCAGGTCACCGTGTACCACAACAGCAACGGTACGCTGACCCTCCCGATCTACTGGCACTGGGGCGTCAACAGCCCGTGGGGTCAGTACACCGGCCCTTCCGGCAGCTACAATGTGACGCTGAGCACCATTGACCGAGCTGCCCCTACCGTTACCTTTTCTGTTTCGGCTATTACCGCAAACGGCTTCAAAATCTCTGCAAACTCCACCGCAACAGCGGATATCTGGCAGTACAGCACCAACGGCGGCTCCACATGGACGACCTTTTCTACGACCGCATCCACCAGTGCCAGCGTAACATTGTCATCACTTTCGCCGAACACAAACTACACGGTGAAGGTGCGGGCACGGCGGCAGTATAACCAAGTCTATGGCACCTCCGGCAGCTCCACGGTGAAAACATTGGGCGGTGCGGTGGTGAACAGCGTCAACACAGTGACCGCAGACAATGCCAGAGTGACCATCACCCTCAATGTCACCGTGTACGAACCGTCTTACATCAATTCTCTGGCGATCAAAAGCGGGAATACGACCATCCTGACCGTTACCGGGCTTGCATGGACGAAGGGTACGGCAAACCGCTCGGTCACCCTGTCATCAGCACAGAGAACCACGCTGCTCAATTGGATGGCCTCGATGAAGTCCTTCACGGGCACCTTTGCCGTTTCCTCCTTCAGCGGCTCAACGCAGATCGGCAGCACCTCAAGCAAGACTGCTACGGTGCAGACCACAGCGGCAAATTCTGGCCCAGCGTTGGATGGCTTCACTTACGCCGACAGCTACACGACCACAAAAAACCTCACAGGCAACGACCAACTATTCGTTCAGAACTACTCGACCCTCAAGGTCACGCCCGGAACGGCAACTGCAAAAAACGGTGCCAGTATTTCCAACTACACAGCTTCCTGCAATGGGCTGTCATCCTCTAACACTACTGGCTCTGCCTTATCTGTTGGAAAAATCGCCAAGTCCGGCAGCGTAACGGTCACGCTCACGGTCACGGACTCCCGCGGTTATACCGCCAGCGTTTCCCAAACTATTACGGTCATCCCATACGCAAAGCCGAAGGTGTCCTCGGTGACGCTCCGACGAACCAACGACATTGAAGCGGAAATGCAGCTCAAATTCAGCGGTTCTATTTCCGCTGTGACCGTAGACGGGACGCAGAAAAACAGCGTGGTTTATGTGCGGTATCGTTACAAGAAAACCAGTGAGAGCAGCTACGGCAGCTACACCAGCATCTATTCCGGCACGACAAAAAGCGGAACCTCTTTCAGCTACTCCAATTTGGAACTATGCAGTCTGGATGCAAGCAGCTCCTACGACTTTCATCTACAGATCCAAGACAAGCTCTATTCCTTGAGCAGTCTGGATCTGTATTTTACTGTTCCGCAGGGTACGCCCCTCATTGCGCTTCGCAAAAAGAAAGTCGGCATCAACACGCCGGACCCGCAGGCCACGCTGGATGTGGACGGCAGCATCCACATGAATGGCGTCAATGTCCACGGCAAAATGGGCAGAGTGGACGGCTCGACCACCGACCTCAACAATGTAAAGAATCCCGGCTACTATTTTGCGTATTCCGCTTCCACGGAAAAGCACTTTCCGACCACCACAATCGGTATGTTGGAGGTCTTTCTGCCGGAGAGCTACTTCATTCAGCAGCGATACACCGTCTATGATGGCTCAAGGATGTTTATCCGTGGAAACTACGGCGGCACATGGTCATCTTGGCACACGGTGTCTCTGGCCAAGGTAACGTAACAATATCTCTATTTCTCGGAATCAAGGTGCTCTGCGGAGTGCCTTTTTTCATACACAAATTCAACATTCAAAGGAGGACAAACAACATGAAAGAATTCTGGACGACCATTCAGGTGGTGTTCGCCGGAATCGGCGGCTGGCTGGGATGGTTCTTGGGAGGATGTGACGGCTTGCTTTATGCGCTTCTGGCTTTCGTAGTCATCGACTATGTGACCGGCATCATGTGCGCCGTGGTGGACAAGAAGCTGTCCAGCGAAGTCGGTTTCAAGGGCATTTTCAAAAAGGTGCTCATCTTCGCTCTGGTCGGCATCGGGCATATTCTCGACACCCGTGTCATTGGCAGTGGCTCGGTGATGCGTACCGCCGTTATTTTCTTCTACCTGTCGAATGAGGGCGTGTCCCTGTTGGAGAACGCCGCATACCTGGGACTGCCCATCCCGCAGAAGCTGAAATCCGTGCTGGAGCAGCTTCATGACCGCAGTGAAAAGGAGGATGAATAATATGGTTTACACAAACAGTTCCCTGGTGTCCTACACCAAACTCAGCCCGAACCACTCCGGGCAGCGTACCCACAGCATTGACCGCATCACGCCTCACTGCGTGGTGGGTCAGTGCAGTGTGGAAACGCTCGGCAACATCTTCTTGCCGACCTCACGGCAGGCAAGCAGCAACTACGGCATCGGCGTGGACGGTCGGGTCGGGATGTATGTGGAAGAGAAAAACCGCTCTTGGTGTTCCTCTTCCGCAGCCAACGACCAGAGAGCCATCACCATCGAGTGTGCCAGCGACAACACCGAGCCTTACGCTTTCAAGGATGCGGTGTACAACAGACTCGTGGAGCTTTGCATCGACATCTGCAGGCGAAACGGCAAAACCAAGCTGCTCTGGCTGGGGAATAAGGCCAAGGCGCTGAACTACACTCCGAAGTCTGACGAGATGGTGCTGACCGTCCACAGATGGTTTGCGAACAAGAGCTGCCCCGGCAACTGGATGTATGCCCGCATGGGCGATTTGGCAGCCAAGGTCACGGCAGCTCTCGGCGGTGATGTAAAGCATGCCGAACCCGCCAAGCCCACCGGGTCTATCAAGGTCGGTGACCTCGTGACCATCACGGGCAGCACCTACTATAACGGCAAAGCCATTCCCGGCTGGGTGAAGAAGCTCCGCTGGTATGTGGTAGAGGTCAGCGGCGACCGCACGGTCATCAACAAGGACGAGTTCGGTAAGTACGCCATCATGTCGCCGGTCAAGACCTCGGCACTTACCGTGGCAGGCACGAAACCCTCCGAGGATTACCGCATCCACACCGTGGTGCATGGTGACACCCTCTGGGCAATCGCCAAGAAGTATCTCGGCAACGGCAGCCGCTATAAGGAAATCGTCAGCCTGAATGGGCTGAAAAGCAATGTCATCTACAGCGGTATGAAGCTCAAGATCCCGAATAAGTAAACCGAACCTCATCACACGCCCTCTGTGGAAAATTCCGCAGAGGGCGTTATTTTTTTGCCCATTTTACCCTGACAAAAGTGCCTTTTCTCTGGGTATAGCGAGAAACGCTATTTCTCAGGAACGAGGTATCACTATGACAGACATGGAACGCTTACGAATTGTGGAACTCCAACACCAGGGCTACGGGTATAAGAAAATATCCGCTATAACAGGGCTATCGCTAAACACAGTAAAGTCCTTTTGCGCCAGGCATCCTGTGCAGATCAAAGAGCTACCGAGCTCAAATGCCCTGTGTCGAAACTGCCTGGCTCCGCTTGAGCAGACACCGCATAAACGGAAAAGGATGTTCTGCTCCGATGCTTGCCGAATGGCGTGGTGGAACGCGCACCCTGAAAGTGTGCAGCGAAAAGCGTACTACACACTCACTTGCCGGCATTGCGGGAAGCAGTTTGAAAGCTATGGCAACAGCCATCGGGTGTTCTGCTCCCGTGACTGCTATTTGAAATTCCGCAGGAAGGAGACCGACCATGAGTGATTACGATAAGCGTCTGTTTGCCTACCAGATGGCGATGGCACTCGCCCGGAGTATGCGTTCCAAGGGGCTGATATCAGCCAAAGAGTACGCTAAGATCGATACAATTATAGCCAAGAAATACGGCATATCTTCGTGTAGTATATTCCGCTGAAATCACTGGATAAATCGTGTTTTTAGAGGTAATATGTCACACACCAAAGGGAGGTGAAACACATGAAGAGAGTCGTAGAAAGGGTCGATGCCCTAATTCCCTCACAGCCGAGAGCTTTGCGTGTTTGCGCTTATGCCCGTGTTTCCACAGGAAAGGATGCTATGTTGCATTCACTGTCCGCTCAAGTCAGCTACTATAGCAAAATGATTCAGAGCCACAACGGGTGGATGTACTGCGGCGTTTACAGCGATGAGGCTGTGACCGGCACAAAAAGAGAACGAGCCGGGTTTCAGCACATGATTGAGGAGTGCCGCCAAGGGAACATCGATCTTGTTATTACGAAGAGCATATCCCGTTTCGCCAGAAATACGGTGACGCTTCTTCAGACTGTCCGAGAGCTGAAAAGCCTGGGCGTAGATGTGTTCTTTGAAGAGCAGCACATCCACACACAGAGTTCCGACGGTGAGCTGATGATGACCATCCTGGCGTCCTACGCACAGGAAGAGAGTTTGTCAGCCAGTGAAAATCAGAAATGGCGTGTCCGAAAAGCCTTTGAAAACGGAGAAATCATCAACCTCCGGTTTTTGTTCGGCTATGACATCACACCGGGCGGCATTCAGGTGAATGAGAAGGACGCTGCCATCGTCCGAGAAATATTTGCACGGTTCAACGGTGGCGAGAGCATGAGTTCCATCTGTCGTGACCTTGATGCCAGAGGACATAAAGGCGTTCTCGGCGGTACATGGTGTGCGGAGCGGATGCGGAATACCTTATCCAATGAAAAGTACCTCGGCAATGCGCTCCTGCAAAAGCGATACCGCAACAACCACATTGAAAAGAAGCTGTTGCCGAACCGAGGAGAGCTTCCGATGTACTATGCCGAGGGAACGCATGAGCCAATCATCGACCAGGCAACATTTGATAAGGCACAGGAGCGGCTCAGAATGCTGGCGCAGCAGACTGCCAACCGCACGAAACCGACTCGTTCAGTTTTTTCGGGGCTGATTCACTGCGGACTGTGCGGCAACACCTATAAGCGCGTCACTTACCGCAAAAAGCACTACTGGAATTGCACTACATTCCAGACAAAAGGAAAATCCGAATGTGCCGCTAAGCGGATTCCGGAAGAAACGCTCGAAACCCTCACCTGCGAGGTGCTGGGAGAGGGCAGCATCGACAGCGATATGGTCAGAAGCAAAATAACGGCAATTAGAGCAGAGAAAAACAATGTGGTCGTGTACTGCATGGACGACGGTTCTGAAATCGTTAAACGATGGAAAGACCGCTCCAGAGCAGAAAGCTGGACGCCTGAAATGAAAGAAAAGGCACGACAGCGGGCATTACAGGCAAGGAGGAAAAAGGAATGAACAGAACAGCAGCACGGTCGGTCACAGTCATTCCGCCGACCATCAATCCGCTGACGCACCTTTCCAGGGTGGCTGTACAAAAACGGCGGGTCGCAGGATACGCAAGAGTGTCCACAGACAGCGATGAGCAGTTCACCAGCTACGAGGCACAGGTGGATTACTACACGCAATACATCAAACGCAATCCCGAATGGGAGTTTGTAAAGGTATATACCGATGAGGGCATTTCCGGCACGAACACCAAGCATCGCATCGGCTTTAATGAAATGATCGCCGACGCCATGTCCGGTAAAATCGACCTCATCGTCACAAAGTCGGTCAGCCGCTTCGCCCGAAACACGGTTGACAGTCTGGTTACCATCCGCAAACTGAAAGAAAAAGGCGTAGAAGTCTACTTCGAAAAAGAGAACATCTACACCTTTGACGGCAAGGGCGAACTGCTGCTCACCATCATGTCGAGCTTGGCACAGGAAGAAAGCCGCTCCATTTCGGAGAACGTGACCTGGGGACAACGGAAGCGGTTTGCGGATGGAAAGGTCAACCTCCCATACAAGCAATTCCTCGGCTATCGCAAAGGAGCGGACGGTTTTCCAGAAGTCGTTCCGGAGGAGGCAATCGTTGTCCACCGGATTTATACTCGATTCATGGAGGGGTTGACGCCGGGGGCCATTGCAAAGGAACTGACAGCAGATGGGATCCCGACTCCATCGAGAAAACAACGCTGGCAGACCAGTACAGTGGAAAGCATCCTTCAAAACGAGAAATACAAGGGCGCTGCACTCCTTCAGAAATGCTTCACGGTCGATTTCCTCACAAAAAAGAGGAAGGTCAATGAGGGCGAGGTGCCGCAGTATTATGTGGAACACAGCCATGAGCCGATCATTACGCCGGAAGAGTTCGACAAGGTTCAGACGGAGCTTGCGCGGCGCAAGCAGATCAGCCGCCAGTACAGCGGAAAGAGCATTTTTTCTTCCCGCATCGTCTGCGGGGACTGCGGCTCCTACTTTGGCTCGAAAGTCTGGAACTCGACCTCAAAATACCGCAGGGTCATCTGGCAATGCAACGGCAAATTCAAGGGTGAGCACAAATGCGAAACGCCGCATCTGGACGAGGAAACCATTAAAGCGCGGTTCGTGACCGCCCTTAACGCTATCATCGAAAGCAAAGACAACATCCTTGAGGATTGCCGATTGATGCAAGCCACCCTGACAGACTGTACAGGCATTGATACAGAAATCGAGACCCTGCTTGAGGAGATCGAGGTTGTGACCGAACTGACAAAACGCTGCATTGCGGAAAATTCACAGACGGCACAGAATCAGGAAGAATACGCCGCCCGGTACAATGGGTTTGTAGAGCGGTATGAAAAAGCCAAGGCACGGCTCGAACAGCTCCGCACTACAAAAGCTGCACGGGAAGCCCAGGCAGAAGCCATCGGAGCATTTATGTTCGAGGTGCAGGAGTTGGATGCCCTCACCGAGTTTGACGAAAAGCTCTGGCTCACCATTATCGACACGATAACCGTCCACGCAGACGGACGAATGACCTTCAAATTCCGAGGTGGTAAAACGCTCACTTCTTATTGACAATTCTCTAAATATGCTGTATAATCGG
>ERZ1031954.10-NODE-10-length-83492-cov-30.837171_pt1 | contig 83492 bp, 78 predicted proteins | sample MGYA00516701_ERZ1031954 | MGnify/ENA primary metagenome ERZ1031954 (study PRJEB33719, sample SAMN04261284) | wastewater metagenome | biome: rural village; feature: human; material: feces | host: Homo sapiens | place: El Salvador | collected 2013-01-07 ...
CTGGCGGTCTATCTCTTGTTTTCGGTTGCTTGCTTCCTTACCGTACATGAGCATTCTCTTGCGGCTGCTCTTGCCCGATTGCCGGAACAGACGCAGGAAGAAATCTTTTTGTACTACTTTCAGCACTTGACGCAGAAAGAAATCGGAGAACAAAGCGGCTGGACACGCAGCACAATCGGGCGGCATATACGGCTTGCCTTGAAGCGGCTGAAAGAGGAAATGGAGGTGCTGTCCCATGAGTAACCGACTTCTCCCCTATGACACTATCATAAAGGCACATGAGGGCGACCCCATAGCGATACAAGCCGTCCTTGACCGATACGCTGGATATATCCGCTACTTCTCTAAGATGAACGGCTATTACAACTCTGATATGGAGGACTACATCAGAACAAAGCTGATTGAAAGCCTGTTCAAGTTCCGGCTTGACCGATAACATAGAAACTGAATATCCCGCCGCCCCGCAGCGGCACATGAAGCAGTAAATCCGAAAAAGATTTGCTGCTTTTTTTGCGCTCATTTTTGGCAAATTTCCAAAAGTTCCGTATTAGATAGTGAAACCAAAAAAGGCTGCCGTTTTTTTTAGACAGCGGGCAAAACGCAGCTTCCGAAACGCCTTATTGTCGGGAAAGACCGAGCCGCCGGAAAAGTTCTTGCCGGAAAGTCCGTCATTTTTGCTTTTTGCGGTGTTGTAGGGAGTAAGAGGAAGAACGCCAGCCCGCAGCCTTTTATGAAAAAGCTGGTTATAGATTTTCTGAAAAAGTGGCAGTAGGAAGTGAACGGCAGTCCGGCAGTTTCTTAGAGCAAGATTCTACCACGGTGCCAAAATCCGCATATCTGCGGTTTTGCCCCCTTTGGTAAATCTTGTTGGGGAGTGCCTTCCCCAAACCCTGCTCATGCGCCCTGTCGGGCGAGAAAGGAGGTCAACGCTTGAAGAAAAAATATAACACACCCCACCGCTGCCATGTGGTCAAAACCCGCATGACCGAGGAAGAATACGCCGACTTTACCGAGCGGCTGAAACACTATGACATGAGCCAATCCGAATTTATCCGGCAAGCCATTACACGGGCGACCATTCGCCCCATCGTTACCGTTTCCCCGGTCAATGATGAACTGTTGTCCGCCGTTGGCAGGCTGACCGCCGAATACGGAAAAATCGGTGGCAACCTCAATCAGATTGCCCGCGCCCTCAACGAGTACGGCACACCATACAACGCCCTGTCCGTTGAAGTCCGCGCCGCCATTTCTGACCTTGCTGCCTTGAAGTTTGAAGTCCTGCGAAAGGTAGGTGACGCTGTTGGCAACATTCAAACATATCAGCTCTAAAAATGCGGATTATGGCGCAGCCGAGCAGTACCTCACCTTTGAACATGACGAGTTTACCATGAAGCCCACCCTTGATGAAAACGGGCGGCTCATGCTCAGGGAGGACTATCGAATAGCCACGCTGAACTGCGGCGACGAGGATTTTGCCGTTGCCTGTATGCGCTCCAATCTCCGCTATGGGAAGAACCAGAAGCGGGAAGATGTAAAAAGCCACCACTACATTATCAGCTTTGACCCACGGGACGCGGTGGACAACGGTTTGACCGTAGACCGGGCGCAGGCGTTGGGCGAGGAATTTTGCCGGAAGCAGTTTCCCGGACACCAAGCCATTGTCTGCACCCACCCGGACGGACACAACCACAGCGGCAATATCCATGTGCATATCGTTATCAACTCCCTGCGGATTTACGAAGTCCCGCTTCTGCCCTACATGGACAGACCAGCCGACACACGGGAGGGCTGCAAGCACCGCTGCACCAACGCCGCTATGGAATATTTCAAGAGCGAAGTCATGGAGATGTGCCACCGGGAGGGGCTTTACCAAATCGACCTCTTGAACGGCAGCAAGGAACGGATAACGGAACGGGAATACTGGGCGGCAAAGAAAGGGCAGCTTGCCCTTGATAAAGAGAACGCCGCCAGAGAAGCCGCCGGACAGCCAGCCAAGCCCACGAAGTTTGAAACAGACAAGGAAAAATTGCGGCAGGCCATACGCACCGCGCTGTCCTCTGCCACAAGCTATGGCGAGTTCGCCGCCGTTCTCTTGCAACAGGGCGTGACTGTCAAGGAGAGCCGAGGGCGGCTATCCTACCTCACGCCGGACAGGACAAAGCCCATTACCGCCCGCAAGCTGGGAGATGATTTTGACCGCGCTGCCGTTCTTGCCCTTTTGGAACAGAACGCCCACAGAGCCGCCGAGCAGACCGCAACCGTACCCGAATACCCCCGCAACATAAGGGAGCGTTTGCAGGGCAAAAAAGCTGTCCAAACCACCCCGGAAAAGGACGGTATTCAGCGCATGGTTGACCGGGCAGCGAAGCGAGCGGAGGGAAAGGGCGCGGGCTATGACCGCTGGGCGGCAGTCCACAATCTGAAACAAATGGCGGCTACCGTTGCCGCCTACGGGCAGTACGGCTATTCGCCGGAGGAGCTGGACGCAGCCCTTGTATCCGCCAATGCGGATTTACAGGACAGCACCGCCAAGCTGAAAGCCCTGGACGCTGCTATCCGGGAGAAAAAGGAACTTCAGACACAGGCGCTTGCCTATGCCAAGACCAAGCCTGCCCGTGACGGTCTGAAAGCGCAGAAAACGGAAAAAGCCCGCAGCGCCTACCGGGAACGGCACGAAAGCGATTTTATCATAGCGGACGCAGCCACCCGTTATTTTCGGGCGCATGGCGTTTCCAAGCTGCCAAGCCATAAAGCCCTGCAAGCGGAAATCGAGCAGCTTACCGCCGAAAAGAACGCCCATTACAACGAATACCGGGAGAAAAAAGCCCGTGTCAAGGAGCTGCATACCGTGAAAAGCAATCTTTCTCAAATCCTGCAAGGCGAGAAAGACAGAGAGAAAAAGCACGAACATGAGCGTTAAAAACCGCCCCGAAACGATACCAAAACGGGGATATGCCCTGCACCCTATCCGCAATACTGCCCACCTTTGAAACGGGGCGCACAGCGCAGGAAATCCCCGAAAATGACACCGAGAAACCACATTTTTACCGACCTATCCGCTTATACCAGCGGAAACGGCAGAAAGGAGCGAGAAATGCCACGCATGAGCAAAAAGCGGCGGTTGGAATGGAGCTTTTTCCTCAACCACCGAAACCGTATTACCTACAATGACCTTTGCCGGAGCTGCACACGCGGCTGCAAGCAGAGCTTCCGGGCGATTATCGTCCTCTGCCCCCGGTATTTCTCTAAGAGATGGAAACACAGGGAGGACACCGCCAATGGCAGATAACCGCAAATATTACTACCTCAAACTGAAAGAAAACTTCTTCGACAGCGATTCCATTGTGCTGTTGGAGGACATGAAAGACGGGATTTTGTATTCCAATATCCTCTTGAAGCTGTACTTAAAATCGCTGAAAAATGGCGGCAGATTGCAGCTTGACGAGCATATCCCCTATACCGCCCAGATGATAGCCACGCTGACCCGTCACCAAATCGGGACGGTGGAACGGGCATTAGCCATCTTCCAGCAGTTAGGGCTTGTGGAGCAGCTTGACTGCGGGTTGCTTTATATGACCGACATCGAGCTGATGATCGGTCAATCCTCTACCGAAGCGGAACGGAAACGCGCCGCAAGGCTTGAAAATAAGGCACTTTTGCCGCCGCGGACAAATGGCGGACATTTGTCCGACATTCGTCCACCAGAGATAGAGATAAAGAAAGAGATAGATATAGAGTTAGAAAAAGAGGGAGAGTTAAAGGGACAAGCCCTCGCCCGCAGCTATGGCAGATATGAGAATGTATTTCTGACTGATACGGAGCTTTCCGAACTGCAAGCGGAGCTGCCCGAAAAATGGGCGTACTACATTGATCGGCTTTCCGGCTATATCGCGTCCACGGGCAAGAAATATAAAAACCACGCCGCCACTATCCGCAGATGGGCGGCAGACGATACCGCAAAGGCTGCCCCGAAACAGGGCATACCCGAATACACCTGCAAGGAGGGCGAGAGCTTATGAGTAATCTGTTTACAGAACGAGTTTTGAATATGGCGGCTGTTACCCCACAGCCGGAGGACTACACGGGCGAGGACGGACTGCTTTACTGCGGCAAGTGTCACACTCCGAAAGAAGCCTACTTCCCGGAAAAGCAAGCCGCCCTGTTTGGGCGTGACCGCCACCCGGCAGAATGTGACTGCCAGAAAGCCCAGCGTTTGGAGCGTGAAGCCGCCGAACAGCGCAGAAAGCACCTTGACACCGTGGAGGACTTGAAACGCCGGGGATTTACCAATCCTACCATGCAGGAATGGACTTTTGCCAACGACAACGGGAAATGCCCGCAAATGGAGATTGCACACTTCTATGTGGAGCATTGGGAAATCATGCGCGAGGAAAATATCGGCTATCTGCTATGGGGCAAGGTCGGCACAGGAAAAAGCTATTTTGCCGGGTGTATCGCTAATGCCCTCATGGAGCAGGAAGTCGCTGTCCGCATGACGAACTTCTCTGCGATTTTGAATGACCTGACCGCCAGCTTTGAGGGGCGCAACGAGTATATCGAGCGTCTTTGCCGTTTTCCTCTGCTTATCATTGATGATTTTGGAATGGAGCGCGGCACAGAGTACGGTTTAGAACAGGTCTACAATGTGATTGACAGCCGCTACCGCAGCCGCAAGCCCTTAATCGTTACTACCAATCTGACATTGGACAGCCTGCAAAATCCGCTGGACACCGCCCATGCCCGGATTTATGACCGCCTTTTGGAAATGTGCGCCCCTATCCTCTTTACGGGAGAGAACTTCCGCCGTGAAACGGCGCAGGCCAAGCTGAACAGACTAAAAGAATTGATGAAATGAAAGGAGTTGCCTATGGCAGAGAACAAGCAGAACACCACCCCGGAACGCCGCCCGGACTGCGTGACAGAGATCCGCATGGGCAACACCGTCCTTGTCGTTTCCGGCTTTTTCAAAAAAGATACCACCGACACCGCAGCCGATAAGATGATGAAAGTGCTGGAGGCGGAAGCCGCCGCAGGACACAAAGCCCAGCTTTCGCCCTAACGCTACAAGCCGCACAGTAAAAAATCGTCATTTTGACAGGCGGTAAAGAAGCAGAAGCCACTATACAGACAGCCGCCCCATGTGGTATAATCGAAATACGGAATAGTGGGGCTGGCTGTCGGAAACGGAGGATTTTATGTTAAGACAGACCACCCAGAAAATCACTGCCCTTTATCCAAGACTATCCCATGAGGACGAGCTGCAAGGCGAAAGTAATTCCATTTCCAACCAGAAGCGTATCCTTGAAACCTACGCAAAGCAGAACGGCTTTTCCAATCTGCGCTGGTACACGGACGATGGCTATTCTGGTGCGAACTTCCAAAGACCGGGCTTTCAATCCATGCTTGCGGACATTGAAGCCGGGAAAGTGGCTACCGTTATCGTAAAGGATATGTCACGGTTAGGGCGAAACTACCTGCAGGTGGGAATGTATACCGAGATGATTTTCCCACAAAAAGGAGTCCGCTTTATCGCCATCAACGATGGAGTAGACAGCGCACAGGGCGACAATGATTTTGCCCCTCTGCGGAACATTTTCAACGAATGGCTGGTGAGAGATACGAGTAAGAAAATCAAAGCTGTAAAACGGTCAAAAGGCATGAGCGGCAAGCCTGTTACGAGCAAACCCGTGTACGGCTACCTCATGGACGAGGACGAAAACTTCATTATTGACGAGGAAGCCGCACCCGTGGTCAAGCAGATATACCGTCTGTGCCTTGCCGGGAACGGTCCGACCAAGATAGCCCGTATGCTGACCGAGCAGGAAATCCCAACGCCGGGAACGCTGGAATACCGCAGGACGGGCAGCACACGCCGCTATCACCCCGGCTATGAGTGCAAATGGGCGACAAATACCGTGGTGCATATCCTTGAAAACCGGGAGTACATGGGCTGTTTGGTGAACTTCAAGACGGAGAAACCGTCCTACAAGACCAAGCACAGCATAGAAAATCCCATTGAGAAACAGGCAATTTTCGAGAACCACCATGAGCCTATCATCGACACCCAGACATGGGAGCGTGTGCAGGAATTACGCAAACAGCGCAAGCGTCCGAACCGCTATGATGAAGTGGGCTTGTTCTCTGGTATGCTCTTTTGCGCGGACTGCGGCAGCGTCATGTATCAGCAGCGTTACCAGACCGATAAGCGGAAACAGGACTGCTATATCTGCGGGAACTACAAAAAGCGCACCCATGACTGCACCGCACATTTTATCCGCACCGACCTTTTGACTGCGGGCGTTCTCTCCAATCTACGGAAAGTGACGAGCTATGCGGCAAAGCATGAAGCCCGGTTTATGAAGCTGCTGATCGAGCAGAACGAGGACGGCGGCAAACGCCGGAACGCCGCCAAGAAAAAGGAACTGGAAGCTGCCGAAAAGCGTATCGGTGAACTTTCCGCTATTTTCAAGCGGCTGTATGAGGACAGCGTAGGCGGTCGCATTTCTGACGAGCGTTTCACGGAGCTTTCGGCAGACTATGAAGCCGAACAGCAGGAATTGAAAGAGCGTGTTGCCAGAATACAGGCGGAGCTTTCCAAAGCACAGGAAGCTACCGTAAACGCAGAAAAGTTTATGAACATTGTCCGCAAGCACATGAACTTTGAAGAACTGACCCACACCCTCTTACGTGAGTTTGTAGAGAAAATCGTTGTGCATGAGTGCAGCTACGATGAAAACGGCACACGCAGACAGGATATTGAGATTTACTATTCTTTCGTCGGCAAGGTGGACTTGCCCGAATGACCGCCTGCCCTATCCGATACCAAAGACAAGTATCGGATAGGAAAGGCAAAATTTTTTACACTTCTATTACTTCTTTATCACACATAAGCAAAATCACAGGGTATGAAGCAGCTTATGGCAGGTATTGCACTTATTGCTGCCGGCGTACTTCTCGTGCCGGTACTCGGTCAGATGATGAATCAGGCTCAGAGTAGATAATGAGAGTAAGCAAAAATAAACTTGTGCCCCGTTGGGGCATAAGTCGGAAAGAGGGCGATTGTCTGGATTGTTGAGGACTTTATGAACGCTCTCGAAAATTGGTTCAAGGAAATCCTTTCGGGAGCTATTGAAGGCTGTCTTAATACAGTCAACGATATGCTGTCGGGTGCACTCAACAACAACGATGATACCGGATTAAACGGAATATTTTCTCAGTTTCTCGGTGACCCGACAACCTTTACAGGTACTACCGGTTCGGGCGGTACAAGTATATGGACAACGATTGAAAAGCTGTCGAACGATGTAATCGTACCGATAGGTGCGTTTATGTTGATGATTGTTGTGTGCTATGAGCTTTTTTCAATGGTTGTTGAGGGCAATAATTTCAGAGATTTTGATGATTCAATTTTTATTCGTTGGATATTAAAATCGTTCTGCGGAATATTACTCGTAAGCAATGTCTTTTACATAGCAACCGGTATTTTTGTTTTCGGCACGGATGCCGTCAATTCGGGGCTTAATACGCTGTTTGGCACAGGCAAATTTATTTCGGCTGATGTTGTTAATTCGTCCGGTTTTCATCGAGCGTTAATGGCACAGGATATAGGCACGCTGATAACTACACTGATTATTGCTTTTGTTATCATCATCGTTTCGTTTGTTCTGTTGGCGGCAATTGTAATTGTGCTTGCATCAAGGATTATTGATGTGTATATGATGCTCTCAATATCCCCTATTCCTATGGCTACTATGATGAACAAGGATTGGGGCGATATCGGCAGGAATTGGCTGAGAAATCTGCTTGCTCTCGCTTTTCAGGGATTTTTCATTGTCGTTGCACTTGCAATATTCAAGACCTTGTTCAATAACACTTTGAAAAATATGATGAGCGGACAGGATGTTGTAATGACAATGGCTACCTTACTCGGCTTTGTTGTTGCATTTATCTTCACAATATTCCGAACATCAAGCATTTCGAAGTCTGCTTTTGCGGCACACTAATCTAAATTCACTGACTTGTGCCCCATTGGGGCACAAGTTAAAAGGAGTTTTTTATGCAACAAAATTTCGTTAAGATACCAAAAGACTTGTCTTTAATCAAGCAAAAATTTATTTTTGGTTTGACAAAACGACAGGCAATGTGTTTTGGTATCGGTCTTGCAATGGGTATTCCTGCATTTTTCTTAATTAAGACGGTAACAAGCAACATTACTGTAGCTGTCATAGCTCTCGGAATCTTTGCTTTTCCGGGCATCGCCTGCGGTTTGTTCACCAAAAACGGTATGTACTTGGAGGAGTATCTCAAGTTGCTTATCTCGTTTATGAGAAAACCGAGAGTCAGAACATATCAGAGTAAATCTCCGATGGCAATGATTCTGAACCAAATCGAATACAGCAAATTAAAACGCAAACTCATTGCCGCCGGGGTTGATATATCAGAGTTTAATAATACGAAGAAGGTGAGCATTATTGACAAACTCAAAATCAAAAAACAGTAAAAATCAAAAAAACACCTTAACAAAGGAAGAAATACAGTCGATTAAGGCACGGATGGCAAGGCTTAAAAAAGAAAATGAAGAAGATTCCTCATCTACTCAGGCTATTCTGCCGTACAAAACAATGTTTCCTGACGGCACCTGTCACATCGGCGGTCAAAAATATTCACAGACAGTTGAATTTTATGATACAAATTATCAGCTTGCAACATATGAAGAAAAGGACAGTAAATTTTCGGCTTGGTGTGATATTCTCAATTATTTCGATGAAACAATCGAATTTCAAAATACCTATGAAAATCAGGTTATTGACAAGGAGTCAATGATTCAGTATGTGCAGATTGATTCCGTTGACGATGATTTTAACGATGTTCGTAAGGAATATTCGGATATTAGAGTTAATAATTTGCTCGGTGGTAAAAACGGCAGAAGCGTTAAGAAATATCTGACTTTTACAACCGAAGCGAAAAATATTCGTGAAGCAAGAGCAAAATTAAGTACGGTATCACAGGAAATTATAAGATTGTTTGGCGATATGAAGGTACGCTCAAAAAAGCTGAACGGAGAGCAACGATTGGAATCAATGTACCAATCACTCAACCCGTTTACAACTCAGCCGTTTTTGTTCGATTGGGAGCTTGTTAAAAAAGGATATAACACCAAAGACTTTATTGCCCCTGCATCCGTTAAGTTCACCGGAAAAAACAAGTTTGAAATTAACAACGCTTACGGTTGCGTTACATCAATTAACATTCTTGCCGGCGAATTATCTGACGGTATTATCTCAGACTTCCTCGATAACACCGAGGGTCTTGCTTCTCTAAATTTTCATATCAAGCCTTTTGACCAATTAAAGGCGTTAAAATACATTCGTGGAAAACTGTCTGATGTTCAGAAGATGAAAATTGACGAACAGAAAAAGGCTTTTCAAAGCGGCTACGATTCTGATATTTTGCCCGAAAGCATACAGATATATCTTGAAGAATTACAGGGAATGCTTGAAGAGCTTAACAGCAAGAACGAACGACTTTTTGAGATTACAGTCACAATTCGTAATTATTCAATGACCAAAAATCAAGCTTCGTTACAACTTGAAACTCTGTCAAGAATAACGCAAAAAAATAACTGCAAGCTCATATCTCTTGATTATCTTCAGGAACAGGCATTAGCTTCATCTCTGCCGCTTGGTTATAATGCTGTACCGATTGTGCGTGACCTTCCTACCAGTTCGGTTGCCGTTTTTATACCATTCTCTACACAGGAGATTTTTCAACCGAGCGGCTGTTATTACGGACTTAATCAAGTCACAAAAAATATGATTTTAGCCGACAGGCTCAAACTTAAAAACCCTAACGGTCTGTTTCTCGGTACACCGGGTTCAGGTAAATCGTTCTCTGTCAAGCGTGAAATTACAGATATATTCCTGACGAGGAGTGACGATATTCTTATTACCGACCCTGAAGGTGAGTATTATCCCCTTGTTGAACATCTTGACGGTCAGGTTGTAAAAATATCTACCAACAGTCCTCATCACATAAATCCGCTTGACATCAATCTGATTGACGATATGGAGGGTGAAAATCCAATCTCCACAAAATCGGATTTTATCATTTCTCTGTGTGAGCTTGTTGTGGCTGATAAGTACGGATTAACCTCGGAGGAGCGTTCGGCGATTGATAAATGTACAAGGCGATTGTACAACGATTATCTGATGCATAATCCGACAAAGGACAATATGCCGACCCTCGCAGACCTTAACAAGGAATTTACTGCACCCGATGTTATAAATGTGTTAAGCAGGGTACATAACTCGCTCGAAATGTATGTAACGGGTTCTCATAATGTATTTTCATACCGCACCAACATTGACATCAGTAACAGACTTGTCTGCTTTGACATTAAAGAGCTCGGCAGTCAGCTCAAGAAGATTGCGATGCTCATTATTCAAGACCAAGTTTGGAGCAGAGTTGCTCTGAACCGAAACAAAAAGACCACACGCTACTACATAGATGAGTTTCATTTGCTTTTGAGAGAAGAACAGACAGCAAGATATTCAGTAGAAATGTGGAAGCGTTTTCGTAAATGGGGCGGTGTGCCGACAGGCATTACACAAAATGTTAAGGACTTGTTGTCATCGGCAGAAATAGAAAACATTCTTGATAACTCCGACTTTATTTATATGCTCAATCAATCTGACGGTGACCGTCAGATTTTACAGAATAAGCTTGAAATATCAAATGCACAAATCAAGTATGTTAAAAGCTCGAAGCCCGGTCACGGTCTTGTGTTCTACGGAGATACAATTCTTCCGTTTGAGGACGAATTTCCGGAAGATACCCTTATGTTCCAATTGCTGAACACAGATCCAACCAAGCGAAAAAAGGCATTAAAACCGCCTAAGGAAAAGACGAAATAGTGAGGTGATGGTATGGGCTTGACCGGTAAAGAATTTCATTTAAAACTTGAGCGAAAGCCCGGTCGCTTAATCAAAACACATCATACTCATCTTAAAATAGTCAGAGCTGATGCTACTGCGTTCAAACAGCGTGGATTGTTGCATAAAATTGATGATTTACCTCGAAGAATTGAGGGTGACAAACCTCCTCTGATTACAAAACGCATTAACAATATGCGTCCGAAAAGTACATTCGGCAAGAGTGCAAAGGTTTCCTTAAAGGCTGTAAATAAAGCCCGTAAATTCACTGCATCAGCTGCGTGGAGAACGGCACTTGCTTCTGAAACAGTTGCTCTGACCGCTAAGGATTTAGCTCAGAATAAATTTGAGCAAAAATTAAGGTACAATGCGGATACGATTGATACCGGCAAGGCTGTTCTTGCTTCCGTAACAACAGTAAGAACGCTTAACAATATTCGTAAGACTCTAATATCCCACCATACTCAAAAAAAGGAATTCAAGGGATATAAGCTTGTCGCCAAGTCGAATAAGCTGAAATATAAATCCGCTAAGCGTAAATTTATGACTCAGAAAAAGGATTATAAATCAGCTGTTTCGGCTCGAAAACTAAAGCTGAAAACGGTATCACACAGTTTTAAGCGTACAACGGTTATCAAAGGTAAATCATCAGGCAAATTCATTGTTATTAAGAAAAAAGTCAAGATTACCCGTAAGGTAGGCAAAAGGAAAAAACTGCTAAAAAAAGAATTAAAGCTAAATAAAAAGCTCAGTAAAATTCCGAAAAAGCAGTTTAAAAATAATAAAAAACTCAAAAAGCTGACAAAGCCTAAAAGCCTTGTGTGTATGGCGGTGGGCGGTATGGTTAAAGGCGGAATATACCGTTTCAGCAATCGAATTGCTCAGGAAGCTCAGGATAACGATTTTGTCAAAGCCGGACAAAAAGGTGTCAATATGGCAAAACAGGGCAATCAGGTAAAAAAAGCTGTTAAAGCCCATAAAATCAATAAATCCAAAAAACGCACACCAAAGCTAAATCAAAGGCAAAATAAGCTCAGGCAACGGCAGACTAAACTGCAAAGGCAGCAACAAACTAAAAAACGCAACAAAAAGCCTAAACCAAAAACAAAGCCTAAAACCTCTCAAAAGGTAGCTGAAATTGCGAAGAAGTTTGTAGGCTTCATATTTAAGTTTTTTGCGGCGATTGCAGCTCCTCTGTTGATTGTGATTTTCTTCTTTACTTTAATTTTGATGATTTTCGGCGGCGGAGCCTCAAAAAATTCCGCAATTCTCGGCACTTATTATTGCAACGACTACGATATGTCAAGAGCAATCGAATCGTACACTGATATTGCATATGAGTATAATACCAATCTCATTAGATGCAAAAGCAAAAACGAATGGCGTCAGGGGCTTAAAAGCCTTAAAGTCAATACGGACAGTATGGACGATACACCAACTAAATATTATTACGGCAAAAATATCGTTCAGAACTACGAACCTGTGTATGACTTTGATGCAAACAAACTAATTGCTTTTATGTGTGCCTATACTTATGATTTTACCGATGCGGACGATAAAGAGCAAAGTTGGAGTTATGATGATGACAAGTTTGATGATATTTTGCAAGACCTTTTTAATAAGGAGTACAGCTTTAAATACAAGTACATTAATGGTTCGTATTGGCAGGAATTGGGTAGCTACGACGCTTATCCCGGTGACGCATCGGACGAATACTATTACAGTAAAAGTTCCGGCTCTATCACCGACAATGGTAAAACCTATGGTTATATTGATTTTGGTTCTTGTGGAGTACCGTCAGCATTAACTCCTTACCACAAAAGTAAAAAAGTGTATTTTAATTTATCAACCGGCGAAATACTCAATGTCAATAAAAGCTATGCTAAAACCGGATACTATTTTCAAAATTGTAATCAGCAAGTTGTGGATTCTATGGGTGGCATCATTCCTTCTTTTTATAGTCTCATCAAAAAAAATAATGAAGAATTTTGGGGTTGGCGAGGATCAGGCACAAAGGTGTATCGCAAAACGCAGCTTACTATCAATGGTCAAGATTTTAATTGGGCAATATCTTCAGACGATGTTAAAACGAGATTTGGCGAAAATGGTAAGCAAGCTGTCAGATTTTACAAGCGTGATACCTATATTACCGATTGCAGTCTTTACACTAATGTCAAACAAGTCAGAAGCTTTGATGACGCAATTTATGCAGTCTTAAACTCCAAAAGTCAAAGTCTGTATTCTTCTCAAACAAAAATCAAAGAGGATTATGCACAGCGTAAGCAGTATTATCAAATATTATCCTGTCAGGAAAAGGACGATGACGGTAATACAGCCACAACATACGGCTTGCACCAGTCCTTTGAGTGTAATCCCCTGCCCGGCAATTTTGACAATGCCCAAATATATAACAACTTCGGTTACGATGTAGTAAATTGGTATAATCGCCACTGTCAAAATACTATGCACTACGGTACAGACTTTTCGGCAAGTAAGGGTACTAATGTTTACTCTCTGATGGACGGTAAGGTGGAAAGCATTGACACCTCAAACCATACCGTTGTTATAATCACGGAAAAGGACAGAAACATATGGTATGAAAACGATACTGCCCGAACTTTTAAACTTACATACGGCAATATCACACTTAAATCAGGCTTAAAAAAAGACAGCAAAGTTAAACTTGGTGAATATATCGGTAAAGTTGATGACTACAAGCATTGTGACGGTAATGATACTAAAGCTAATCAAAATTATCTGCACCTCGGTGTGCAAATAAAATACAACTTGGTGTGGCACGATGTTGACCCGCAATTTTTAATTTACCGTGAAAACAAATAAAATTAACTTATGCCCCATTGGGGCATAAGTTGGAGGAGGAAATAAAATGCCTGTAAACAGCGTTCAAAAGCTTGATACACTTAGGCAAAGTCTAAATGCACTTACTGAAAAAATCAATTCATTGATTGCAAAAAAGAAATCCCTTGAAAAGCAAATCAGCGAATTAGAGGAAAAAGAATTTATGACAATTATCAAAGCTAATAACTGTACGGTATCAACCTTAAATGAGGATTTAAAAATAATTAAGCTCCTCAAAGAGAATAATCTCACCGAACAGGATATTATTGATATTATCAGAGAATTAGGAGGTTCAAATGTTGAAAAAGAAACGCAAACCGTATAAAAGATTACTTGCTGTCCTTATGACGGCAACTATGTGCCTATCTATGTCATTGTGCAGTATGGCATCGGTTTCTGCCGCACAAACAACTAAAGGCGAAGAATCATCTGCTTCCGACAGCAGTAATACATCGGATAATTCCGACAAGTCTGATAATGCAAACAATTCATCATCAGACAACAGCGAAAGCAGTTCAAGCTCAGATGACAACAAAATAAATTACGATTGGTCGAAGAATACAACAGGCAACGCAAATCTTGCCGCAGATGAAACAATCGTGATGGAAAACGGTACATATCAGCTTATTGCCGTAACAACAAGAGATGATGATGTGTTTTATGTCATTATTGATAAGACAAAAACTGTAAACAATGTTTACTTTCTGAACGAGGTTGATACAGCCGACCTTGATAAGCTTGCAAAAGATGACAGCAATGTATCAAGCGGAGGTGAGGATACTTCAGAGCCTACAACCGCTCCCGATGAAGAAGCACAGACAACAGATAATACCGACAGTACATCATCAGGCAACAATCAGTATATGATTTATCTTGTAATAGGCATTGTAATTCTCGGTGGTATTGGCTTTGCTTTTTATAAGCTTAAGGGCAAAGGCGGTAAAAAATCGTCAAACAATGAATCCGAATACACAGACGAAGATTTTGATTATCAGCCTGAAATCAACGAAGATGAAGAATCGGAGAGTAAATAATTATGTCAGTATTGGTTATTGCCGAAAAGCCGTCAGTTGCAAATACTGTTGCGACTGTCCTCGGTGCAAATAAAAAAGGTGTAAACTATTTATACAATGACCGGTATATCGTATCGTGGTGTTTGGGTCATCTTGTCAAGCTTGATGACCCGGTTGCCTACGGGGATAGGTTTGCCGAAAAACCGTGGAAGTTTGAAAACCTACCCATTATCCCCGAAAAGTGGAAGTTTTCTGTTGCCGGTTCGACAAAATCTCAATATTATGTTCTGAAAAGCCTGATTGAACGAGATGATGTTAACGAAATAGTATGTGCAACCGATGCAGGACGGGAAGGCGAATGTATTTTCCGTTATATGTATTACAAAACGGGCTGTACAAAGCCGGTCAAAAGATTGTGGGTTTCATCTCTTGAGGAAAAAGCTATTAAAAAGGCTTTTTACGAGCTTAAAGATGACTCGGAATATGACAATCTATACCGTGCAGGACTTGCAAGAGCTAAAGCCGATTGGCTTGTTGGGATGAATGCCACAAGGCTGTTTTCTGTACGGTACGGTTTGTTGCTCAACATTGGCAGAGTACAAACACCCACCCTTGCAATGATTGTTGACCGAAACAACAAGGTTAAAAACTTTGTGAAAGAGCCGTTTTACAAGATTGATATTGATTGCGGTGATTTTAAGGCAACAAGCGTTGATGACTTTAAGTCGGAGTATGAAGCTGACAAGCTTGCTGAATGTGTTGATAAGTCGGATTTTACGGTTGTTGATTTAACGGAGCAACAAAAGTCTGTTGCTCCGCCAAAACTCTATGATTTAACTGCTTTGCAGCGTGATGCAAACAGCATTTACGGTTATACCGCACAGCAAACGCTTGATTATTTGCAGTCGCTTTACGAAAAGAAGCTTGCTACATATCCTCGCACGGACAGTAACTATATTACTGATGATATGGAATCTACAGCAAAAAATCTTATTGAAAGCGTTTACGGTGTATATGAAAAAATACCACAGACACCCACTGATGTTACAAAAGTTATCAACAACGCAAAGGTATCAGACCACCACGCATTACTGCCAACTGAACAGATAACAAGCTATGACTTATCGTCATTGCCGACAGCAGAATACAATATATTGTTTATGCTTGCTGTCAGACTTTGTGTTGCAACAGGTGATGATTATGTATATCGTACATTCACTTGTGAATTAAAATCTAATAACAGCGATAAACCATTTGTTTCCAAAGCAACATATCCCGTTAATCTCGGTTGGAAATTTATTGACATATCTGCTAAAGAAAAAGATAAAAACGAAGTAGATAAGTTGTGTTGCGGAGATGAAGTGCCTGATAAAATACAGCGTAACAGTAAATATTGCTCCGTACCTGCAAGCGTATCAGAACACTTCACTTCACCGCCAAAGCAATATACGGACGCTACTTTATTGTCTGCTATGGAAACAGCCGGAAATACCGATTATGTTGAAGATAGCAATGTTGAAAAAAAAGGACTCGGTACTCCTGCAACCCGTGCAGGCATTATCGAAAACCTTGTTAAGCGACAATACATACAGCGTGACGGCAGGAAAATTTTGCCGACCGAAAAAGGCATTCAGCTCATAGACTGTGTTCCCGATGATGTCAAATCTCCGAAAATGACGGCTGTATGGGAAACCGCTTTGCAACACATTGAAAAAGGTGCTGCAAGTGCCGATGAATTTATGAATCAGATTGAGGACAGCGTAAAGTATCTTGTTGATACATACAGCGAGGTTGACAACAGCAAGCATTTTACCCGTTGGGAATGCGTAGGCATTTGCCCTGTATGCGGTAAAAAAGTTTTATCTTATCCAAAATCGTATTCTTGCGAAAGCAAAGAGTGTAATTTTAACATATGGAAAAACATATGTGGTAAAAGCCTTACATCTGCACAGGCGGTAAAATTACTTGACAAAGGCAAAACCAATACAATCAAAGGGTTTAAATCCAAAAACGGTAAAACATTTGATGCCGCAATCAAACTCAATGCAGACCACAAAACAGAGTTTATCTTTTCAAGCTCAAAAAAATCTTACAGGAAGTAAATTAAGCTATGATAACAGAACTCCAATTAAATATGTTGAGGTGATTTTTGTGATATTAAATAATAATGAACTTAATGCAGAAATACTCCGTAAGGCGTTTGAAGGTGCTGACCTTGGCGTCGTATGTGTTAGGGGTAAGGGATTTATTGAGTCCGATGATGATAATTTATGTTATTTATTTGGATTTGATGACGGTTTTGAGTGTTTTGTCTATGAAGTATTATATTTCAACGAAGATAATATGGATGTGTCTCATACTGGTGTGACACGACGGCGTTTTGAAATTATCAATTCAATTTACAGAAGATGGCTTGCCCTAAAACCTCACAAATATCATACGGCAAGTCCGTTTGCGAATCGTGAGTTTGTGGCATATGTAACTGAACGAGGTATCACAAAATCTGATTATGTATTGATTTCGAGAACGGTATAGATGGTGAATGATGCTGCAATCAAACTCAATGCAGACCACAAAACAGAGTTTGTCTTTTCAAGCTCAAAAAAAATCTTACAGGAAGTAAATTACTATGGAACGAGAACGCTCAAGAGAAAATCAATCCCCCAATACAGATAAATTATTACCCGAAATTGCCGAACTACTTAACACCTCTATATCTCAACTTGAGCAGTATCCTCGTGATATGCAGTTAATCCTTTGCCAAGCCTACATCAATAATTGTGAGCTTGGCAAGGACGAAGCTGCAAAAGCTCTGAACAGCATAGTAAATCTTGATATAGATAAAGTCGGTATTAAGCCTGAAGAAAAACAATGTGATAATCAGGCTGTGGAAAAAGATTTACAGCAATCAGAGGTTAAAGAACGCATAAACAAACGGTCATACTTATTGAGCAGAAATCAAATTCTTCAAAATGCACGAACAATTGCCGACAACGATAAATCAAAACAATATGACCGTCAGCAACCGGAAAACATAACAAGGAATAATAACAGTTAGGTGGATTATGAACAAATTTAAACATACAACAATTAAGCTCTCCTTTTTGTCTGTCATAATATCTATGGCAGCGTTACTCAATACAGCACCCACAGCAGGTGCAACAACACAGACTGCTCATAATGGGCAGTCTGTTGTTGATAACAGACTTATTTTAAATCCCGAAATAGGAATACATATAACCGTAGATGATGTAAGCAAAGATTATTATGTGCCTATGGGGACAGTTAGCGATGCATTAAATTATCTTAATATATCACTCTCGGATGATGATATATTAAATGCTGATTTATCAGACACGGTCTATCTCGGTCAAAAGATTAAAATTGACCGTGTTAATTATGCTTACTATCCGATATACAAATCTATCCCATACAAAACTGTTGAACAGGAGTCGGACAAACTTTTTGTCGGACAAACCAAAATGCTCCAAAAAGGCAAACCGGGAAGTACAGAGTATATATATAAAGATAAGTATGTAAACGGCGAAATTATATCACATAAATGTATTAAGCAACAAGTATTGACATATCCGACAGATAAGATTATAGTTAAAGGTAACAGGAATATTGATATTATCAATAAATCTTATAATAACAAAACAAGCTATCTTATCAAAACAAAATATGATAACAAAGACTTTAAATTACCTATGGTAAAGCTGTCGGATAAGGACAGGGATATGCTTGAACGAATAGTGACAGGTGAATTTGGCAGTAGTTACATCGGCTCTTGCCTTATAGCTCAATCTATTAAATGTGCAATCGTATATGACGGCTATACTTCCGTATCGGCTGTAATTAAAGGTATGGGATATGTCGGCTCAACTGCCAACCGTTCGCAGAACGCAGTTAATGCTGTCAAATACATATTCGATGATAACAATCTTGCAGTCAGGCACAGGCTGTTTTATATGTGTACAAAGGATTATTATGACAGCACACCCGGTAATTTTCATTCAACACAAAGCTTTATCTTGCAATATGAAAATGTACTCTTCTTTGACCGTTGGCAGAAAAATTAAAACTTTTTTTTGAAAAAATTCCAAAAATACTTGACTTTACCCCTAAATGATGTATAATATAATCAGAAAGGGTTTAAGAATCCTTAAAAATGAAAGGGATGGCAGCAAATGAAAAACAAAAAAAGAATTTGCGTTATCGCTGTTGCGGTAATGCTTGCGGTAATTTCAACCTTTGTTGTTTCCGCAAAGTCACATCCATACAAAAAAGCATACGAATGTACCAAAGACGAGCTTTACAACGAGGTGTGGAATGTTTACGCTGATTTACAGCTTTTAAACGGTCACGACCACAGTAAACCGTTAGATGACCTTACTGCGGTTATTGCTTCTCGTGATAAGTTTTATCTTAAAAATTATCTTGAGGACTATACTCCTTTAAATCACGGTGTATCCATTGCCAATGTAGCCAATGAATTTATTGAGTATATGAAGAAAGAGCTTGAAGGTGTTGATACCATAGATTACGGCGATGACGGAAAAATCTATGAAACATATACAGACGGCAGTAAATATCTGTGGACTTATGATGCCGAAACAGATAAGTTTACAAGAACAGATTCTGACGGCAAAGTAATTGAATCGTATGACAGGTATCATCCTGATTATGAAAAAAATCTCACAACCGAAGCTCCCGTTACAACAGAATCAGCTACACAGAAACAGAATAAAACCTACTATGAAGAAGCGGTAGCCGAACAAAGCTCTGATGTTATCGGAGAAGAAACTGAAGCAAATGCAGAAACACAGCCGACAACGGCAGAAGCCGAAGCCACAGCAGATGACAACGGAATGAGTACAGGACAGATAGTTGTATTGTCAATTATCGGAGGTCTGATTGTCATCGGAGGCGGAACGGTCGGTGTTATGGCTGTAAAAAAGAAGAAGAAATAACAAAATTTTTTAAGGAGGATTATCAATGAAAAAGGCATTATTATCAGTAGCTATGGCAGCAGTTATTTCGATGTCGGCAGTAGCAGCGTCATCTACAGTTGTTGGGGCGGTCAGCTCTAATCTTGCAACTCCGAAGATTTCAAAGACAGAGAATGTCAATAACGGTGTAAAAATCAGTTGGAACAAGGTAAACAAAGCAGAAGTTTACAGAGTTTACTACAAGGGCAGTAAGGGTTGGACAAGGCTTGCAGATACAACCTCAACCTCCTACACAGACAGCAAGGTAGCTTCGGGAAAAACCTACACCTACACAGTCAGATGTCTTAACAAGAGCAAGAACAAATTCACGAGCGGTTACGATTCAAAAGGTGCAAAGGCTACCTTTATTGCAGCTCCAAAGATTTCAAAGACAGAGAATGTCAACGGCGGTGTAAAAATCAGTTGGGGCAAGTCAAACGGTGCAGAGCAGTACAGAGTTTACTACAAAGGCAGGAAAGGTTGGACAAGGCTTGCAGATACAACCTCAACCTCCTACACAGACAGCAAGGTAGCTTCGGGAAAAACCTACACCTACACAGTCAGATGTCTTAACAAGAGCAAGAACAAATTCACGAGCGGTTACGATTCAAAAGGTGCAAAGGCTACCTTTATTGCAGCTCCAAAGATTTCAAAGACAGAGAATGTCAACGGCGGTGTAAAAATCAGTTGGGGCAAGTCAAACGGTGCAGAGCAGTACAGAGTTTACTACAAAGGCAGGAAAGGTTGGACAAGGCTTGCAGATACAACCTCAACCTCCTACACAGACAGCAAGGTAGCTTCGGGAAAAACCTACACCTACACAGTCAGATGTCTTAATAAGAGCAAGAACAAATTCACAAGCGGTTACAACGGCACAGGCAAGTCAATTAAATATGTATCTGCTCCTAAGATTTCAAGAACTGAGGCAACATATAACAGTGTAACTTTAAATTGGGACAAGGTGAACGGTGCCGAAAAGTATCGTGTATATCGCAAGGGCGAAAAAGGTTGGTCAAGATTGTTTGATACAACAAGCACTACATTTACCGATACAAATGTATATGCCGAAACAGCATATACCTACACAGTCAGATGTATCAATTCATCAGCAAACAAATTCACAAGCGGATATAATTCAAAGGGCTTTACCGTAACTACTTTATCAGCTCCTGCGGAGCATATTCATAGTTGGCAGAATATAACTAAAGAAACAAAAGTAAAGGTTGTGGATAAGGAAGCCTATACCTACGAAGAGCCGGTTTATGAAAAACAAGGCAGGACTATCTGTAAAGTGTGTGGAGCTGATATTACAGATAACTGTACAGCTCATAATAAACAACACGCATTAAATGGAGAACCAGTATCTTACCACGATGTATGGGTAGAGGTTCAGGTCGGCACAAAGACTATAACTGTACCCGAAAAATCGCACTACGAAACCAAAACCGAAGTAGTCGGCAGAAAGTGTACGGTTTGCGGTAAAGTTGAAATGTTTTCCGAAGAGCATACTCACACTTGGCAAAATGTAACTAAAGAAACAAAAGTAAAGGTTGTGGATCAGAAAGCCTATACCTACGAAGAGCCGATTTATGAAAAACAAAAAAGAGCAATTTGCAATGATTGTGGAGCTGATATAAGCGACAATCTTGACCACATTTTTGATGAAATGAAAAATAATAGTTCTGCAAAAGGCAGTTATAGTGTTAAAACTGTCAATGTTCAAGTCGGCACAAAAACGATAACTGTACCCGAAAAATCTCACTACGAAACCAAAACCGAAGTAGTCGGCAGAAAGTGTACAGTTTGCGGTAAAGTTGAAATGTTTTCCGAAGAGCATACTCACACTTGGCAAAATGTAACTAAAGAAACAAAAGTAAAGGTTGTTGACAAAGAAGCCTATACCTACGAAGAACCGATTTACGAAGAACAAGAAAGGGCTATTTGTAAGGTTTGTGGCGAGGACATTACAGATAACAGAATAGAACATAATAAACAACACGCATTTAATGGAGAATCTGTAAGTTATAAATATGTAACAGTTACAATACAGGTTGGCACAAAGACTGTAACTGTCCCCGAAAAATCGCACTATGAAACTAAAACCGAAGTTGTCGGCAGAAAGTGCTCGGGTTGTGGTAAAGTTGAGTATTATTGATTTAACTGCGGTGATGCAGATGCTTAAAAAGATACTGACAGTTGTTGCAATCCTTATGCTCGTTGTCGGAATAGGTCTTGTCGCATTCCCTCCTATATCAAATTTTATCGGAACACAGATTTCAAACGGTGAGGCTGACGGCTTTGACACCCGTGTTGAAGAAGCTGAGGACGGCTCTTTTGAACAGGCGGTGAAGGACGGAAAGGTTGACAAAGAGGGATACAAGGTTGACAAGGACGGCAAGCGTACTTCAAAACAGCCTGTTGTGTTTAAAGTTGACCTTGACCGACTTTTTAAGGACAGCATTGCCTACAACAAAAAGCTTGAAAGCAGTCAGTATGAAATGCTCCGCAACGATACCTATTCACAGGCTGCCGTCAATCTTGAAGATTACGGCATAACCGACGGCATTTACGGTTATGTTACCGCCGAAACTATAAATATGCGTTTGCCGATTTACCTCGGTGCGAACAGCTCAAATATGAGCTACGGTGCGGCACATATGAGTGCAACCTCATTGCCGATTGGCGGTAAGAATGCAAACGCAGTCCTTGCAGGTCACACGGGATACATCGGTCGAATTTTTTTTGACAACCTCCGCAACCTCAAAATCGGTGACAGGGTTTCAATCACAAATTATTGGGATACACTCAATTACAAGGTCGTTGAAACCAAAGTCAATAAGCCGAGCGAATCAGGTGACTGCTATTTGCAAAAGGACAGAGATTTGCTCACGATGTTTACCTGCATAAGTGACGACAATGACGGTTTTGACCGTTACTATGTAATTTGCGAGCGTGCGTCATAAGAAACACTCCCCACACTCTCAGGATAAGAGCAAGGGAAGATAAAACTACATAACAAATTTCAGACAGAGCTTCGGCTCTGTCTTTTTTTATGCCCTTTTTTATGCTCCTGAACGGAGCATTTTTCTTTTTACGAATAATATCGCCGAATTTCAAAGAAATTTCAAAAAAAATTTAAAAAATTTAAAATTTTTTTCAATTTAGGGGGTGCGAAAACCCGATTTTTACGGAATATATATGAGAAGGTTTTTATTTATAAAAAATTTTAAAAAATTTTTTGATTTTTAGGGTGACAAACCGCAAATTTTGCGGAATATATATAGAACCCTTTAAGGAGGAAGGAGGAAATTATATGAATTACAGCAGAGCGTCACCGTAACTCATACTTGTTTTTTATCTTTATTGAAAGGAGAGAAAAACCTATTGAGAAAAATTAAACGCATTATATCAGTCTTGCTTTGTTTAACGGTACTGTTTGGAACAATATCGGCTACAACAGCACAAGCAGCGACAGCTTCTGCATCTGTATCAGCTCTTCCGCGAGAGGTGAAAGGTACAACCCTTTGTTCTGCTCTTAATATGGACTTCCAAAAATATATGGATTGGCTCAAAGCAAACGAAAAGAACAATTACTATATTGGAACTCCGTACAAAGGTTATGACCACCGTAATCCCAAAGGAGATTGTGGCGGTGCTTACGGTAAAAATGATGTTAAAGGAGTTGCAGCAATGAACTGCACAGGCTTCGTTTGGCATGTTTTGTACAAAGCGACCAAAGCAAGCGGTGGAAACACAAGTATCATTCCTGCACTTTCCGGTTGGTACACATTTTATTCATCTCATAAGATTACCAGAAAGTACTTTGCTACAAAGTCAGAGATGCTTAACTCAGGCTACCTTGAAAAGGGAGATATAATCTGGATGTTTGACGGCTCAGAAACAGTGCTGAGTGACTATCATCACATCGGCATATATTGGGGTGACGGAAAATCCGATGTTTTGTGGCACAGCATTGACGCTGTGGGAAACAAAAGCGGAAACATACAAACCGTAATCACTCCAAAAGCTCGCGGTCCGATTTATATGGTGTTAAAAATGACAACCCCAAAAAACAAGCTTGAATTAACTAAAACATCATCCAATACTGCGATTACTAATAACAACAATGCATATAGCTTATCGGGAGCTGTATATGGCATATACACCGATAAGGCATGCACTAAAAAAATAGGTGAAATGACAACCAATGCCAAAGGAAATGCAAGCTACAACAAATATGTTGACGCATCAAAAAATTACTATGGCAAAGAGCTTAAAGCACCAAAAGGCTATGAGCTTGACAAAACTGTATATACATTTAAGAACAGTGGCAAGCTAAACACCGATAAACGACCTATATTTACTATAACCTGCAAAGATGCTCCTTTGATTAAGCTGCAACTTCAAAAATCATCATCAAACACAGAGCTTACAGCCGGCAACGGTTGTTACAGTTTGTCGGGAGCAGAGTATAGTATCTATACTGATAAGTCTTGTTCTGAGAGTAGTTATTTTGGCTTCATCAGAACAGACGCCAATGGCTTCGGCGTGTACGGTAACGGTCTTGATAAAAAGGGCAATCATGTAGGTTCTGATGTTGCTGCTAATAAGACCTATTATGCTAAGGAAACCAAAGCTCCTAAAGGATATAAGCTGGATACAACGGTATATATCTTTAAGGACTCGGGCAAGAAAACAGTTGACGGTACTGTAATTTACAGCTTTACCTGTAAAGAAGCTCCTTTGATTAAGCTGCAACTTCAAAAATCATCATCAAACACAGAGCTTACAGCCGGCAACGGTTGTTACAGCTTGTCGGGAACTGAGTACGGCATATACACAGACAAGGCTTGTACCCGAAAAATCGGCAGTATTACAACAAATGCAAGCGGTTACGGCAGTTACAGTAAATATGTTGACGCATCAGCTTCTTACTATGCAAAAGAAACAAAAGCACCAAAAGGCTATGAGCTTGACAAAACTGTATATACATTTGTGAGTTCGGGAAAAAAAGACAGCAACGGCTATGCAATATTTAAAGCAGTTAGGCTGACTGACAAAAAAACCGAGCCACAAGATAATCCGGTAAATGACCCTGTCGGTATTGTGTTACAAAAAAAGAATGCAATTACAGGCGAAACGACAAGTCAAGGTCTTGGCGGTGCGGTTTTCAGCGTGTCTTATTATGCACAAGAGATTGACAAAGATTACAATGTCAAACCCGGTGATACCGCTCCTGCTCTTGACAGTAAAAACCTTAAAAGAACTTGGTATATTGAAACAGGCGAGGATGGATATGCTGAACTGGATCCGTTATATGTATTAAGTAATGATACTTACAAATCTGATGAGTTTTATAAGACAAAAGCGGGAAATATAACTTTCCCCATTGGAACTGTTGTAATCAAAGAAGAAAAAGCTCCCGAAGGGTATTCGCTAAGTGATGTTGTGTTTTACAGACACATTAGTGAAGAAATTGCCGGTCTTGCTCAAGACACAAACACTCCCATAAATGTGACGATTGACGAAATGCCGGCAAAGGCATATATCGGCATACACAAACTTAATCAATCGGGTGTTGGTGTCGCGAATGCTACATATGGCTTGTACGCTGATTCAGCTTGTGCAAGCTTGTATGACAAGCTCACAACAAATGCTGACGGCAAGGGTACTTTTGCAAAATCAGTAGATGTCGGCAAAACATATTACATCAAAGAAATAACCGCACCGACAGGCTATGAGCTTGACGAAACTGTTTATCCTGTCATTGCAAATGAGGAAAACTCAACCGTTGAAACAGCCGTTATTCAGACGATTTACGAAGATGCCGTAAAAGCTGACCTCAAAATTAAGAAGTCATCAACAGACGGTATTGTTTCAAATCTTTGGTTTGCAATATCAGATAACCTTGGCAACGAGTACAATGCAGTTTCAACCGACAAAAACGGTGAAGCAACTGTTAAAGGTTTGAGGGTTTATGACGATAAGGGTAACAAGATTACCTATACAGTCAAGGAGCTTGGCTTTAAGACTACTTTGGGTACTCACAGCTATGGCGGTTACACTTGGACGATTAAAGCCGAAAACGCTGTAAGTTATAAAGGCTCGTACTATGAGGGTGTGTCGAATGCCGTGTTCAGCGATTGCGATAATGCCTATTCAAGGTATTATTACGGAAAGTCATCTGAAGCAAGGTCAAATTCGAGCGGTAAGTCATTTACACTTGACGAGAGCAAAACCGTTACATTCAGTTTTCAAAACACAGTTCCCGAAACGGATTTAACAGTTAAAAAGACCTCATACAACGGTAATGTATCGGGTGTGTGGTTCGAGGTACAGAATGAAAACGGTAAATACTATGGGGATATTGTCACAGATTCAAGCGGTACAGCTAACTATTACAACAGATACGGTTATAAACTCAAAAGCTGTCTGACCGTTCCGAATTCAGCGATTTGTATCCCTATAAAATATAAGATTGTTGAAAAAGGTTTTCTCGGCGGAAACAGTTATTATCTTCCTGACAATTACCTTGGAAAGGCTGAATCAGAGTGTATGACTGCCAACAAATACGGAACAACATCTACTCTTAATTATTCCGTGTACAACGCTCCTGCAACAGGAAGTATTAACATCAATAAGACTTCCGAGGACGGAGTTATCGAGGGTTTGAGCTTTAAGCTCGAATCTTTTGACGATGAGCGAGAATACGGTGATGACCTTATCCCTACTCCTATGGCTTACGATGCAAACGGAAACGGGATTACAAGTATCGTTTTGACTACCGACAAAAACGGTAAAGCAAGTACAGATAATATGCAATTTTATGACATAAACGGTAATAAAATTGACGGAATTCTGCCGTATGTAGTTGACGAAAATGCTTTGCCTGTCACCTACAGACTGACCGAAATCGGCATTAAACAGTCAGACGGCACATACAAGTTTCCGAGCCGTTATGAAGTGCAAGATGCAGTCGAATTTACAATCTTCGATACCGATGAATACAACTATACATATGATTGTGTGAACACCGTAAAAACAGGTTCGTTGCAGGTACAAAAAACATCTGAAGATGATGTTGTTGACGGTTTGTATTTTGAGATAAGCTGTGCTGAAACAGGGTTTAATGAAAAAGTTATCACCGACCTTGAGGGTTTAAGTCCTGAAATCTCAGACTTGCCGATTTATAACAGCAATGACGATTTGCTCAAATATAAGGTATCAGAACTCGGTGTTCTGAACGATGACGGCACTTATTCTTTACCGTATAAGTACAATAAGCCACGAAGTGTAACCGTCACGCTTGATACTGATACCGTAACCTTTGCAAGTATCAAAAATACTGTAAAAACAGGCTCGGTTAAGCTCACAAAAACAGACGGCACAAAAGCTCTTGGCGGATCAGGTTGGCAGCTCTACAAGTCAGATGACACACCCGTCAGCTGTATTCAAAACGGCACAGGTAGTTATATGTATCGCTCTGAATCTGAATCTGCAACTGACTGTATGGCAACAAACGGTACTTTATCAATCAGTAAACTGCCGGTAGGTGATTACTATTTCGTCGAATCTGTAACTCCGTCAGGCTATATGCCATACGGTAAAAAGGTTGAATTTACAATTTCAGCCGACAATGAAAACACACTTAACATATCTTTAATCGTTGCCGATAACAAATCTGTGTTATCACAGACAGGTGACGGTGGCATTGCTCCCTTTTATTTTGCTTCTGTGGCACTCGGAGCAATGGCGATAATCTTCTTCTATGACTACCGTAAAGGTAGTAAAAATAAAAAATTCAAAAACAGAAAGGACAATCAAAAATGAAAAAGAAAATCACACGAATTATGACAGCTATGGTACTTGCCGTTATGATGGTATTTACTGCAATCCCATTTGCAAGTGCTGCAACCAACGCAAATGCTCTTGATGAAACAAAGAAGGTTTCATTTACGCTCAATTGTTCTAAGCCCGGATATACATTCACGGTGTACAAGGTGGCAGAACTCAAAACTACTGAAAATCCATACAAGACAGGCTATGATTCACTTATTCCTTCAATATCTGATGAGATTTTGAGCGGTAAAACTTCAAGTGTTCTTTCCGCTCTTGACGGTCTTTCTTCAATTCCGTCAACCGCTTCAACGGTCGGAACATTTACAACCTCGGCAACTGCGGTTAAAAAGACTTTTTCAAGCCTTGCTCAGGGTATGTACTATATTAAGGCTACTAACTATCCTGCCGGTGTTAAGAGCGTAACAAACTCTGTTGTATCACTTCCATATTACAATAACGGTTGGGTTTACAGCATTAATGCTATCGACCTTGCTTCAAAGGTAAATGACGGTGATGTAGTTACAGGCAAGACTATCACAAACAGCACAAAGGATAATGTTAATTTTACCGATGTAAGCCTTGGCGATACAGTGAATTTTGAAATCAAGTCATCAACAGCCGGTTCTTCTAAAATGAAGCTTAAATCATATACAGTATATGATGAGATGTCAGCAGGACTTACTCTTGATAAAGACAGCGTAAAGGTTGCACTTCTAAACGCACAGGGCGGTAAGGTTGCTGACCTTGCTTCAACTGAATATGCTCTCAATGTAACATCCGAGGTAGACGGCAAGGCTACAACTTTTAATGTATCAATTGCAAACACTTACCTTCAGAAAAATGACTTTTATGCAAAGGGTGTTACTTATACATCTGTAACTTATTCAGCAAAGCTCAATAAGTACGCTGTAACAGGAAAGACAGGCAACCCAAATACAGAAACAAAGCTCGTTTATTCTAACAAGAACGGTGTTGAATCAGAAGTAAACGGTAATACAGTTTATGTTTACACTTTTGCAGTAACAACTAACAAGACAGATACAGCCGGCAAGGCTCTCGAAGGTGCAGAATTCAGCCTTTTTAAAACAGAAGAGGATGCAACTGCTCTTACTAACGCAATTGCAAGCGGTGTTTCAGACAAGACAGGCAAGGTTACTTACTGCAACACAAGTAAAGAAGAAATTAAGCTTGCAAGCGGTAAATATTATATTGTCGAAACAAAAGCTCCTACAGGCTACAACATCTACGGTAAGGTTATTCCGGTAACTATTGATGTTACATACGGTGCAACATTTGTTGACGGTTCATACATCACAAACTGCCCGACAGACGGCACAGCAAGCGTCGATGTTAAAGACACAAAAGTTGTTGTACCACAGACCGGTGGTGCAGGAACAGTTATGTTCTACATTTTCGGCACAGCTCTGTTTGTAGGCGGTCTTGCAACATTGCTCATTCGCAAAAAAGTAAGAGCTACAAACAAGTAATTTCACATTAAACAGAAAGGAGTACAGCACATTGAAAAAATGCAGAAGCAAATGCACCTTGATAATAGGAATAATTTTTATAACTGCATCACTCTGCCTTGTGCTGTACCCTTCTGTATCAAATGCTGTCAATAGTTTTTTCGCCGCATCCACAATTAACAATTATGCCGCATCTCTTGACAGCATTTCAGCAGCCGACAGGTCACAGTACTTGTCGGCTGCTGCTGAATATAACAACAATTTGTCAGAGCTTGTCAATGGCTTTTCTTACGATACAGACAGCGTGATTGACGGATATGACGATATTCTTAATTTTGGCGATGGACTTATAGGTTACATTGGTATACCAAAAATCAATGTTAAACTGCCGATTTACCACGGTGATACAGACAAAGTGTTGGAAAAAGGTGTTGCTCATCTGCCAAATACAGCGTTTCCGATTGGCGGTATAGGAAATCATTCGGTGCTTTCAGCTCACACGGGTTATCCAACGCAAGTGTTTTTTGACAATCTCAACGAGCTTGAAATCGGTGATGAAATCAAGGTGTCCGTCCTTGATGAAACGCTTACCTATGCTGTAACAGCAAAAAACATTGTTAAGCCCGACAACATATCGTTACTGTCAGTTGACGAAGAAAAAGACTTATTAAGCCTTATAACTTGTTATCCGTATGGTATAAACAGTCACAGACTTATTGTGACAGCTGAAAGAGTAAAGGATACAACTGCATTTGACACAGCAACAAAAAGCGAAAACAACAATAACAGAAGTTTTGATTTTATTATTGCAGTAATTGTTATAACCGCAATTTTGGCAATTTTAGTAATTGCTGTGTCCATAAAAAATAAACGAAGGAGGAAGTAAAATGCCTGATATTACAAATGAATTTGATAATAGCCCAAATACCGATGAAAGAAAACAGCGAGATGAAGAAGTCAATAATGACAATCTCCAACCCGAACAGACAAAATCCGAACCTGAATTGCTTGACCAAACGAAAAGCAAAGAATTTTCAATACCGATTTTTGCAAAGCTGTATGACAGGTGCAATCTTAAGATTGATGAACTTAACCTTAAAAATGATAAGCTCAACGCAAAAATTGAAAAGCTCAACATAAAAAAGGTTCGCAGTGCCGAATTTGTTTCAACGGTTGAATCAATGAAGAATGTTGTACCAATACCTGTGTATAAGGCATTGTCTGTTCTGTCGGCTGAAAGGCGACAGAAAATAGTAAATATCAATGAGAAAATCCATTCTCATAAGCTAAACATCAAATCGAATGAGCAGAAGATTTTGAAGCAGCAAAGCCGTGCTGATAACTGCAAAAAAATCAATAAATTTCTTGACAATATGAAATCCCCTGACGGCAGGAAAGAAAATTTTGTCAAAGGTATGCAGGAATACAGGACGATGGCAATGAGGACAACCTCTGAAAAATTTGATAATACTCAGAGCAAACTTGATGTTGCACTAAAAGCATACGGTCAAACTCATTATATGTCCGAAAAACTCAAACTGCGAAAACAAATCGACAAGCTCACCAACAAGAAAGAAAAGCTGATAAACAAGCTCAAGGCTCTTAATGAGTGGTCAGATGAGTTTGAATCGGTTAAAACTATGCCCGATAAGGAAGCTGACAATATTATCAGCAAGAGCTGTCAGAACATTGTTGATGAGTTTACAAACAATCCACAGGCTTTAAAAAAGCAGGCTGATACGATTATAAATTCAACTGCAAAAGTTATTTTCGAAGAAAACTATCTTAAAAATGCTGAAATGTCAATCGAAGATGATTATGACAGCATTGACGGTATCATCAACAACGGCAATAAGCAAGAGGAGTATGACAAAGTGGCTAAAACTCAAAACAAAGAACCTGAAGTAATATCTGAAGATAAGTCATCTGATAATGACAGTACAAGATTCACGGTATATGAGAATTTTACTGATTTCGGAAATTATTTTACGGAAAATCGCCTTTCGGGTGCAATTGACAAAGAATATACAGTTGAATTCGGAAAGATTAAAAATGTTGAATTTTTTGAAAATCAAAACGGTGAATTGATGTACAAATCAACAGGGTTGCACGGTGATAAGTTCATTAACAGCGTTGCCGAATCTTTAAAAGAAGCTCGTAACAGTAATGCAATACAGTTAGTTGTTACATATGCAAATGGCTACAAGAACGGTTTTCAGCAGCTCAACACAATTAAAGTGAATCCTGAAAAGGTATTTAACGGTGACGGTGAAATTATTTTTGATAAGGCGGAACATAATGCCGAAAAACAACCGAAGCAACAGAAAAAGTCCTTGATTTCTCGCAATCAGATAAAGCAAAATGCTGACAGAATTGCAAAATCAGAACAGCGTAACAACACTAAATCGAAAGAACAGGAATTATAAATATTATTGGAGCTGTTGCCTTTAGTGTAACGGCTCCTTTTGCTTTAAGAGGTGAATGAAATGATTAAATTATATGGAAATGAGATATGGAACAGCAACACTCCGAATCAGTATAAAAAGGTTATTATAGCTTCTGAAAGTCAGTTTGAGAGCATAACCGATGCTCTCGAAAACGCAGGACTTAATTACTGCGGCTATATGAACAATAACAAATCGTATGTTGCGGTTGGCAGAGCTACTGTTTCCAATCTTGATAAGTTAAATATCAGTTATGATTCAATAGTCGATTCCAACAACAGGAAATATGTAACAAACAATATCATCGGAACAGCCAAATACAATGATATTAGCGATAAGATGTATCGCAAATATAATACTGACTTTGCGTACAAGGTTGCTCAAAGACTGACAGAGCAGGATATTCCGTTTTCAGGAAGAATATTCGGTAAGAATACAACTATTACGGTTGACAATACATACAAAGACGCCATCAACGCAATTGCTCACGAAATTCGTGAGCAAAGAGAGCTTTTGTATAAAGAAAAAGCAGTTGAAAAGAATGAGCAGTCCGCAACGGTTCAAAGCAGCGTAACAGTTTCCGAAGAAGATAATACGGAAAATCTGTTTAATGCTCTTTCGGTACTGCACTATAAAGCACCTCAGTTGGAGTCTTTGAATTCTGCGGTTGAGCTGCTCGACACCCGCCCGGAGCTGATTGACTTATTCAGTGCGATGTTTGAAGGTACTTCCGACTTTAAGCCTGAACAGTTAAATATGTTATCTCTAAATTTTGTCAAGACATACTCAGGTCTTTCGGATTCTGAATTGATTCTTGCAAATACTTCCGATTTCAACGAAATTAAGCAGTCGTTCTTCAACGCAAACATTGCCGATAAGCTGATTGAAAACAGAGGTTACTCTTATGCTCAGTCCGAGCTAATAAGAGATATGGTTGATATGGGTATAGATTATGACACAATCAATTTACTTGATTATACATTTTCGCTTACGGAAATGCAGTCATTTATTGGTGCGTACACTCGAAATGATTATAATTCTCTTATCAATCTTGTATCGGCGGTAAAAGGCGGCATTACACGGGATGAGATAGAACACTCGGTTGAAAACGGTACTTACAGACCGTCTGTGCCGGATTTTAATCAACTTGAAAAGACTTTGTATTATCAAAATACAGAAGCCAAAAGTATTACATATATGTACTATAATCCCGATGCGTACTCAGGCGGTCAATTTGTAATTACCGAGGTGTCTTACAAACAGATAGCGGAAGCCTACAAAGAATACGGAGATGACTATTCCCACTTCTTTGATTTTCTTGATACGACAGGCGAACAAAGGTTAATTGATGTCGGCAGCGAAAGCTTCAGGACCGCCGTTAAAAAGTTTTACAGCGGTACGGAGTTTGCCGAAGGTCTTAATGCAGATATTCAGCACAAGCTCGTTGAGCTTGCAGTAGTTCCCGAAATCAAATTACCTGAAGTACGGAAAATAGAACTTATAAAGGTCGGTGATTTTTATGAAGTCAGAGGTGAGAACGCAAAAACCGTTGCAGATATTCTCGACCTTGTTTCTACAACAAGAAACATTAACGGTTCTTCAGTTGATACAGTCGGATTCCCTGATTTTAAACTGAATGATAATACTGAACTTCTTAAAACACAAGGATTTACTGTGAATATCAAATATGAGGAGCTTGCACCGTTTTATGAGGAACACGACGAGCTTGACGACATAGATCCCGCAGTTATTCGTCAGCAGCTTGAGGACGCAGGGATAGTCAACGGTGAGCTTGTCGATGAAGATAAGCTGAACAGTGATCCATTTATTCAACAGGTTATGGCTGTCGCAGAATCCGATGCCGGTGCTCTGAATGTCAGCTCAGAAGAAATCGTTAATCAATTTAATTCAGAAAATGAAATCGTCCCGATAAACGAGCCTGAACGAACTGAGTCTGTACAGAAAATAATTCGTCCGACAATTACTTGTGATTGGAGTGAAAGTCCGGTATTTGAGAACGGCAAAACATACTCTGTTTCTGAATTTGACAAACTTATGAAAAATGCCGATGACGAATGGGTTGAGCAAAGACAGCTTGAAATTGAGGAATACGGCAGTGAAAATGCGGTTGCAGAAGCATACAGAAACGGTGAACTTGACAATATTCATCTTGGTTATGAAAAAACGAAATTTATTATTAATATGCCGAATGGTACGAAACACACCGAACGGCAGGATATCGGTGACGGTATAGGCGGTGTGATTGATTTTCTTGAACAGTATCCGCAGTACTCAGATGTTGTGAAATTGCTTAAAGATGATATTGCATTTGAAAATCGTAGTAATGAGTTATTGAAACCATTACTTGCTTTTGATGAGCAAGTTGCTATAGTCAACGAGTTTTTTGACTATGAAAAGGCGTGGCATAATGTTGATGACGGAATTTCTGAAATTGCTGAAAAATACAGAAACGGTGATAATATTGATGTTGAACTTGCAAAGCATTTCATAAACCATTACACAAATCTTAATAGTGCTGAAATTACAGATGATTATGAAATTCAGATTACAAGTGATGGTGTGTCAATTCAAAACAGTCAGTTTTTTCAAGCTTACAACTGGGATACTTTAGGTACACACTATTTCAAATATCTCTACGATACATTCAACAGTATAAAAGAAGAACAGGCTGCCGAATATCCTGAAAAAGAGAGTGCAGCAGAAGAAATCAACAACAATACAGAGTTGCATAGTGTTGATGAGCTTGCTATGCAGCTTGAAAATGACGAAAAGTCAACTTCTGAGAAATCTTCTGTAGGTAAAAACAATTTTATGTGGGCAACGGGTGGAGATACAGATGAACACGCTCAGACAACTTCTCAACCCACCTTGTTTGACAGTATACCCGTATCAGATGTTTCATCTGATGAAATCACCTCTCACGAAAACTATGTACTTGAAAACAGAGAATCTGTTACGGGTGCTAAAACAAAATTTCGCAACAATATAACCGCTATCAAAATTTTAAAACAAATCGAAGCTGAAAACAGAACAGCAACACCTGAAGAACAAAAACAGCTTTCTCTTTACAGCGGTTGGGGCGGACTTGCTAATGCTTTTGCATCAGATAATGACAAGTGGGAAAATGAATATTCCGAATTGAAAGAATTGCTTACTGCTGACGAATATACTGTAGCAAGGTCATCTGTACTTGACGCATTTTTTACTGACAGCGTAATCATTGACAGCATTTACAATGTTGTACAAAATGCAGGTTTTAAAGGCGGAAATATACTTGAGCCAGCTATGGGTATTGGTAATTTCTTTGGCAGACTTCCCTCGGATTTGCGTAAAAACAGCAAGTTATACGGTGTTGAAAAAGACAGCTTATCCGGAAGGATAGCTAAGAAGTTATATCCGCAAGCTGACATTACGATTGACGGTTTTGAGAATACTCGTTTCAATGACAACAGTTTTGATGTTGCAATCGGAAACATTCCTTTCGGCGATTTCAGCGTTAATGATTCTAAATATAACTCAGAACATCTAAAAATTCACGATTATTTCTTTTTGAAATCACTTGATAAAGTGCGTGACGGCGGCATTGTTGCTTTTGTAACTTCCAAAGGTACGCTTGACAAAAAGGACAGCTCTTTCCGCAAGACCTTGGCCGAAAGAGCGGATTTGGTAGGTGCTGTGAGATTGCCGAATAACGCCTTTAAATCGGCAGGAACGGAAGTTACTCCCGATATTATCTTTCTCCAAAAGCGTTCTGCACCACTTGAAAATATACCCTCTTGGGTAAATGTGGGAACAACCGAAAACAGTTTATCAATCAATAATTATTTTATTGAACATCCTGAAATGGTGCTCGGTAATATTGTTCAAGGCAACAAGCTCTACGGACGAACAGATGATACAATGTGTGTACCGTTTGCTGACGGTAGACCATTATCAGAACTGTTGCCTGAAGCTGTAAAACATATTACATTTACCTATTCACCGGCAAAAGAGGTAATATCGCCTGTTTCTAAAGCAGAAGCTGTTATATCAAAACCCGAAGAACTTCGTTCACAGAGCTACTATAAATCAGGCTACGAGATTTATTTTTACGGCAGCAATTCCGCAGGAGAATTAGTTACTGTGTCGGCTAAAGATTTACTTGATAAAAAGTACACAACAAAAAACATTGACAGACTTACTGCGTTTATGGAAATCCGTGATACTTTAAGAGAACTGCTTGAGGTACAACAGCACGATAATAATGACGCAGAAGTCGAGCAGTTACAGCATAGGCTTAACACAATCTATGACAACTTTTATGATAAGTACGGTCTTATACATAGCAGATACAACCGTAATATTCTCGGATTTGACGGAGCGTATCAGCTTGTGGCATCTCTTGAGCAGGACTATGATAAAAATACCTTGATTAAAAAATCGGATATTTTCACTCAGCGTGTAAATGTTCCGAAACCGCAGATTGAACATATTGATACTGCATCGGAAGCTCTTGCCGTTTGTATCGCCGAAAAAGGATATATTGACTTTGATTATATGAGTAATCTTACCGATATTGACAAAGCAAGTCTTGAAGAAAGTTTGCGTAATAACGGTGAAATATATCCTATACCTATGAATACGGAAAATAATGAATATACATATCAGACCGCATCAGAATATCTATCAGGCGATATATATGCTAAACTTGATACAGCAGAATCCTATGCTGCTGTTGACAATATCTATAGTGCTAATGTTACTGCTCTTAAAGCAGCATTACCTACTCCGCTTAAAGCAGGAGATATTGATGTTAATCTCGGAGCTACTTGGATTGCTCCAGAATACTATGAGCAATTTATGTACAAGTTGTTTGAAACACCTCTTTTCAATCGTTCTGACGGCATTTTTAAGGACAGTAAAATATCTGTAGAATACTCTGAATATTCCGGTAAATGGTTTATTTCACACAAGGCAGCAGATAAATCTGTAACTGTAACAAAAACATACGGAGCTTGCGGTTATTCGGGATATCAAATTCTTGAAGCAGCTCTTAATTTATCAGAGCCAAAGGTATACAAAGATAAGCTTGACGAGTACGGACGGATTATGTTTGATAAAAATAACAAACCAATCCGAGTGATTGATGTACCGGCAACTCAGGTTGTTCAACAAAAAGCGAATAAGATACGCAGAGAGTTCAAAAACTGGCTGTTTAGCGATCCCGTAAGACGGTCCGATATAGTTGATACATACAATCGTACTTTTAATTGTATTAAACCACGAGAATATGACGGCTCACACCTTACTTTTCCGGGAATGAATTCAAATATTGAACTGCACGAACATCAGAAAAATGCAATTGCTCACGCTATATACGGTGGTAACACTCTGTTTGCTCATTCAGTCGGAGCTGGCAAAACTTTTGAAATGATTGCAACAGCAATGGAATGTAAAAGACTGGGCTTATGTCATAAATCATTATTTGCAGTTCCAAACCATCTTACAGAGCAGGTCGGCAATGATTTTATTAAGCTGTATCCTAACGCAAATATACTTGTCGCTACAAAAGATGATTTTAAGGCTGAAAATCGTAAAAGACTGATGAGCAAAATTGCGACAGGCAATTATGATGCGGTTATCATCGGTCATACTCAACTTAAAATGCTACCGTTATCACCTGAAAGGCAGGAAAATATTTTCAAAGAGCAGATTGATAATATCGTTGCCGGTATTACCGAACTAAAATACCAAGAAGGCAATTCTTTTAAGGTCAAGGATATGGAACGAACTAAGCGTAGTCTTGAACAACAACTTGAAAAATTACAATCAAGTAAAAAAGACAACACGGTGTACTTCGAGGAACTCGGTATTGATAAACTCTTTGTCGATGAAGCACACGAATTTAAGAATTTGTTCTGTACAACAAAACTGCAAAATGTTTCGGGTATTTCTTCGAGGGCATCTCAGAGAGCGACAGAGTTATTCGCTAAGTGCCGTTACCTTGACGAAAAAACCGGCGGTAAGGGTGTTGTATTTGCTACAGGAACTCCTCTCTCTAACAGTGTAACAGAACTACATACAATGATGAGATATCTCAACTATGATTTCCTTGCAAGTCATAATAATATGCAAAACTTTGACAACTGGGTATCTACATTTGGCGTACAGAAAAAAGAATATGAGCTTGCTCCTGCCGGCAACAAATTCAAGGAACGCACACGCATTGCAGAATATGCAAATTTACCGGAACTTATGTCAATGTTTAAAACGATTGCAGATGTCCGCACGGCTGATACTCTTAACCTTAAAGTGCCTGACTGTGAATTACACATTGTTGATGTTGAACCTACAGAATTACAGACTGAACTTGTTGAAGAATTATCAGACAGAGCTGATGAGGTCAACAACGGTTCCGTTGATCCATCAACAGACAATATGTTAAAAATCACCGGTGACGGTAGAAAACTCGGTCTTGATCCTCGACTTATCAATCCGTCATTTGAAGATGATCCCGGTACAAAACTTAATGTTTGTGTCAATAATGTTTTTGATATTTATGAAAAAACAAGCGACAAAAAGCTGACACAGATTGTATTTTGTGATTTGGGTGTTCCGAGCAAAAACTCATCTGCTGATGGCAATAAAGATGACGATACAAAAAGTGTGGCAGAACTTGACTCGCTTGAAGAGTCCGGAAAGTTTTGTGTGTATGATGATATTAGAGATAAGCTGATTGCAAAAGGTGTATCGGCTGACGAAATAGCTTATATTCACAACGCTAAAAGTGAAACCCAGAAGTCTGAGCTTTTTGCAAAAGTCAGAAGCGGTGAAGTGAGAATTTTACTCGGCTCTACGGGTAAAATGGGAACAGGCACAAATGTACAGGACAGGATCATTGCTCTGCACGATTTAGATGTTCCGTGGCGACCGTCCGACCTTGAACAAAGACGAGGAAGAATGGTTCGACAGGGTAATATCAACGATAAGGTACATCTTTATCGTTATGTAACAAAAGGCACTTTTGATGCCTACAGCTATCAGCTTTTGGAGAAAAAGCAGAAGTTTATAAGTCAGATTATGACCTCGAAAGAGCCCGGCAGAAAATGTGCAGATGTTGACCAAGCTGCATTGACTTACTCTGAAATCAAGGCTCTTTGTACAGGCGATGAGCGTATCCGTGAAAAGCTGACTCTTGAAAACAGAGTAAAAGAATTGCAGGCACTCAAGTCTGAATACAACAGCACACGATACGAACTTGAGGACAAGGTGAACGCTTATCCCGAAGAACGCAAAAAATTACTTCTTGATATAGGCAATATCAGCAAGGATATGGAAACGGTAAAAAACATACCTTTTGATGTCAAAACTGAAAGTTATCGGGTTAAGATTACTATAGGAAAAGATGCTTACTCACTCCTAGATGATGAATCAAGAAAAGTAGCTGCAAAAGCATTAACTAACGCTGTAGCACAGGTCAAAGGGGATGCTAACAAGAATAAGAGAATCGCCATAGGGGGACTCGGCAACTTTGGTGTTGAGGTAATCAATGACGGATATTTCCTTGATAAAATAACCGCAACTCTTCGTGGTAATTATACTTATTCAGTTGAACTGGGCGTATCAAGTATTATAAATCTTAAAAAGATTGAGAACTTGCTTTTTAAGGTTGAAAATGTTCTGAATGATAAAAAATCAGAACTCAATAAGCTTGATATTGACTATAAGACTGCACAGAATATGCTTCACAAGCCGTTTGAGTTTGAGGATGAACTTAACAACAGTACAAAAAGGCTTGACGAGTTGACAACTGCCTTAAACATTGATATGTCAGAACACAAAGTAGATAAACCCAAAAAGACTCATTATTTTGGTAAGGATTTTATTCTTGGAAAAAACAAATCATCAAAGCAAATACAGAACAATGAAGTTATGAAATCAGAGCCTAAAAGGAGTGAACAAGAGTTGTGATTATAATAGCTTGAAACGGCTTTAAACAGCTCTTTATTCCGATTTTGCGGTAGATAAATATTTTTTATTTAATTTAAAAAGCAGCCGTTCAGATGGCTCTGAACGGCTCTTTTTTGTTGTCCTTAAAACTTGCATTTTTGCTGATTTTGGCGTATAATAATATTAAAGATTTTTAATCATATAAAACAAATTTCAATAAATTTTTACTCGGACTGGAAGGAGTATGTATATGAAAACTAATTATCTTGTAACTGCACAATGTGAGGTTTTGGTAGAATATGCAAATGCCGTTATGGCAAAGTATGAAAAGTATCTTCGCTCTGACTCAGCTTTGGATTGCGTGAAAAAGATGTATAAGGATTTATGCTCATACAATACAAAGATTATTCTTTGTGATAACCAATCTGAATTAGATGACCTATACAGCAATGTAAATGAATATGAGTGGATAATTGAGCATATACCGTCAGCTATTTCCGTTGGAGCATTGGTATGAATTATACTAATGCTGAATTTGAATTAGCTTATGAAGAAATTTTAAAGCGTATTTTATTTGATAAAATTCCTGTACAAAATCCTATTGCCTACATTCTTGGCGGACAACCGGGAGCAGGAAAAACACAACTTCAGAAGATTATTCTTCGTAAAAACAAAAATGTCATTGCCATAAATGCCGATGCTTACCGTCAATCGCACCCTCGTTTTGAAAGCATACAGGATGAATTCGGTGATGACTCTCCAAAATATACACAGCCTTTCATCAATGAAATTGTTGAAAGGCTTATTTCAGATTTAAGTGATATGAAATATAATCTGATTATTGAAGGAACTTTGAGGACGGCTGATGTTCCGCTCAATACTTGTCATTTGTTGAAGAATAAGAATTATAAAGTTGAATTATATTTGATTTCAGTAAAAAAGGATATCTCTTACGAAAGCACCATACTAAGATATGAAAACAATATTAGATTTGGTATGATACCACGAGCTACCGCTAAAGAACACCACGATAAAGTGGTTGATGCAATTTGTGACAACTTGGATATAATTTTCAAAGAAAATATTTTTGATGATATAAAACTTTATGACAGAGAAGGAAATAACCTATATAGTATCAAAGACGGAATATCTCCCGTACTGGTTGAAAAAGACAAGTTGTTCGGGGCGTGGTCTGAAGATGAAATCAGTTCATACAAGGAAATAATTAATACCGTAATTTTTCTTAAACAAGCAAGGAAAGCACCTGATTTAGCACAATATATATTTGAATCATCAAAAAGATTGTCTAATGCACAATCTAATTCAAAAACAGTTTCACGAAAATTTCCTTTATCAAGAAATCAAATAAAGAAAAATTCAAAAATTATATCCCACAAACAAGAAAATCAATCACAGCATAACAAGGACAAAAGTAAAAGCAGATAGCATCAAAAAAGATGTTATCTGCCTTTTTGTTGTTTTTTCAAATTATATAGCTCATAAAAACTTCGTGGGCGTTTGGGGCAAGGTCAATGATGTCCTTTTTGTAAATTGTAATTTTTTCTGTACTTGTTGCACCCTAAAACCAAAATACTTGTTGCTAAAGCAGTAATCATTTTTTTAACTTTTTTCATTTTTATATTTTCCTTTAATTGTTTTATTTCATCTTTTGTTCTTGAATTTTCTTGTAGCAGTATAGCGTTGCTTTGCAATCCGCTAAACTATCGTGTGCTGTTTCACTGCCCCAATCGTAGCAGTAATATTCGGCACACTTAGTTAGAGTCTGCCACTTATTACAGCCATAGTACTCACTCCATTCACCGTATATGTCTGCGAACATTTTCATAACATCAAAAGTTGTGGCTTTAGTATTCTCAATGCCACAGGCAGACAAGAACATCAAATCAAGACCTACATTGTAACCAATTATGACTTTTGCCGACTTTATAATATTGTTTAATTCGTAATAAACATCGGAAACTGTCGGTGCGTTCACTACCATTTCAGCAGTTATATGATTGATTGCCATAGCTTCGTTCCAGCTCTTTGTTCTTTCAGGCTTTATATAACTGTTAAATAGTGTCTTGCCCACACAATTAATAATAGACACTTGTAACAGCTCGTCTGTTACAGAATCGAGTCCAGTCGTTTCAGTGTCAACTATTATAATTTCATTTTCTTTTAATGTACTCATAATATTCCTTACTGATACACTTTGTCCGATTTCTTGTCTTTTCTTATACTCAGCCTTTAACTCTCTGCGTTTTGCCTGAGCTGCACGCTTTTCCTTTTCCTCAGTACGGTAATTTGTAAGCTCTTTTTCAGTCATAGGTCTGACTTCCTCGTCCCATAAGTAAAGCTCCTTAGATGGGCAATAGGCATTAATCCATAAATATTTACCGCATTTATCATTAATTTTCACAAAATGTTTTAACTTCCATTGTCTTTCAGTAAGTAACTTTTTATCCTGTTTGACTTGTATTTTGGTTCGTACACTTGTTATGTAGTTGTTCCAAATATTCATTTTCCGTTCCTCTTTCTTTTCTCTAACTTAATCGTCAGTAAAAAATATTATAATTGCGGTTATGAACCATAAACCTGCATAAATCAGTGTAGGTGACAACACATACCACCAGCTCCAATTAATTACATTAAGCAGCTTTAATTCAATAAATATAATTTGTTCTAATACTGCAATAAGTGTTATACAGCCTGTTTTTGGAGATGAATTATCGTTCATTTTTTCACTTCCAATCGTTTATTTGTATTAATTTGGGGTTTGAAGGTCATAGCAGAGCAAGGTATTGAAGTCAACAGAAAAGTATCTTGCAAGCATTAGTATAGTTACATATGTCATTGTAGTAGTTCCCATTTCGTAGTTAGTATAGGTACTTCTGTCGACTCCCAAATAGTCTGCAACTACTTTCTGAGAAACACCTTTTTGATTTCGTAGCTGTTTTAGTCTTTGTCCTACTTGCTTATAAATAAAGCGTGATTTAATTCTATATCCCATAAGTAATATCTCTCCTATTGGTTATTTGAAATCTTAATTTTATAGCCTGCAAGAAAAATTTATCCCACCCTGAATAGCGGAAGATGTTATATAATTATTTTTTATGTTTGTTCTTAGTATTGTTTATTTCATATCAACCGAAAAATCTGTTGTAATTGAGCCTTCAGGGATATAAATTTTATACTTTTCTCCTGTACCTGAAATTCTGAGCGACAAAAGAGGTTCAAAAGTAAGCGGATTTTCAGTTGCTTTTTCGTCAGCCGATTTTACTATAGTATCTATGTGCGGAGTATCCTTAGTATAGATTATTTCGCAATCGTCAGCCTTAATTTTGCTTGCTTTGTAACTCCCTTTATCAGTTTTGTAGTAATAATAATAGTATTGCTCAGTATTTACTTCGCCGCACCCAATAAAAAAACCACCTTGTAAATCACGATTGTCTTTAAAATTAACAATATTCTGGCTACTTTTTACTTCATCTGATAGTTTAATATCAATTGTGTATTTAAAAGATGATATAATTGTTGCTACACACACTATATTAATCAGAAGTGCTGTTAAGACAATTGCAAGTTTAATAAAACTCGGCTCTGAATGTAGCTCTGAATGTAACATTATAAAAAATACAAAAAAGAAAATTAAAGCGAGAATACAATTAATTATAACTAACATTTCTTACACTCCTCATCTGAACAAATATTCCCTGTAAATTTCTGTTCGGGCTGTCATTCGCAAGCCGTTAAGGAGCTTGCGATATTTTTCGTTGTTTCCTGACTTTCTTGCAAGAATAATTTCTTCATCCTGTGCTTCCCATTCGTGCAATGTGCTGTCAATAAGCTTGTTTGCCTTGTGTACTCTCTGCATTACTGTTCTGTACAGCTTTCCTGAGTCAATCAGCTTCTGAAGCTCATCTGTCCTGTGATTATACAAAAATTCAATATGTTCAGCCTCGTCCCACAACAAGCTTCTCATACTGTAGTTATTGGTTCTCTGATTGTAGCTGTAGTATTTGTATTCCTTTTCGTTACAAATATTGATTTTTTCTTCAACTGCATACAACGGAAGCTCTGTGCCATTGAGCTTTGCTTTGCTCACATATGTTTTATCGGAATCTATATCGCACATTTTTTCAAAAAATTCAATTGTCATAATTATTTCCTCCTAACAATTTTGGATAGTGTTTCTCTGCATCGGCTATACTCTTATACTTATCCGTTACAACCATTACGGATACTTCTTTTAAACCTTTGTCTTTGACTACAAGAGGTAAAGCCTTGTTGTAATTGAATATTTCTGATTTATCAAGGATTCTGCAAATATAGCAGATTCCTTTTTCTTTGTTTTCAGCAACTATATAGCCTGTACCGGTATCATATTCCGCATAATCGGTAAACAATACCGGCTGACCGCTTTTCTGAAATAATACCGCTTTAGTCATTGTTATCGCCTTTTTCTTTACTCTTGAAAAACATATCAAGAGCTGCTGCAACTGTGTCGGCGATTTCCTCATTGCTAAGACCTGCAAAGTATTTCTTGTAGAGTGTCGGAGCGATAGACACTTTTTTATCTGGCGTTTTCTTTTTAGCAGATAAAACTTTCAGCATTTCATCCCCATCAAGTACACCGTCAGCTGACAAAACTCTTAAATCTCTTGCCTGAGCTTCTGATATTTTCATTAGCATATTATCGTCAGCAGAGTTAATCTCGAATAATTCCGACTGCTCATCTGCCGATAAATACGATAATTCTACACCTGCTCTGACGGCAAGCTGACCTTTATCAATCCAACCGAGAATACCGTCAGATAACTTGCTTATTCGCACAAGTCTTGCAATAGTATTCCGACTTAATCCGTACTCATCTGCAACCTTTTCACGGCTGTTGCCGGAAGAAGTTTCTTCGCCGTTAAGCACACGAATTTCATTGATGATGTCATTTCTCTTTCCCTGAGAAAACATTTCAGAATATCGTCTTGCAATAATTCTTGCCTGTTCAGATACTTTGAGGTCATTGAAACCTCTCTGAATAAGGTTGCTTTCATCAACATAAGTTTGAGCTTCCTCTTCTGTGAGTTGCTCTTTAATAATGGCCGGTATTGTTTCAAGACCTGCTATTTTAGAGCAATTCCACCGGTTATGACCGATTAAGATTTCGTATGTATCTGTTCCATCAGGATTTGGTCTGCAAACAATAGGTGTCATTACTCCGTTTTTGCGGATTGATTCAACCATATCATCCCTGCGTTCGCCGTCGTAAAGAGAAAACTGATGATTGTGAAACGGTACAAGCATATCAAGCGGTATTTGCTTTATCTGATTATTTTGTGAGAGCATAGCCCCAAAATTAAAGCCTGTCATTGTTATTCCTCCGTAATTTACGCACCGATTCTTTTCGACAATTCATCGGCACAAGCTATGTATTCCTCTCCGAGCTTGCTGCCCTTAATCAAGCATAATGCTTTGTGCTGTTTTGTGCTTTCAACTGCTTGTGTAGCACGGTGTATCTGAATGCCGAAAAGAGTATCATTGTAGATACTTTCAAGCTGTTCAACAACACGCTTGCTTGCGTTGGTACGGTCAACCATTGTCGGCAGCACACCGAGGATCTCTAAATCCGGATTGATTGTTTCCTGTATCTGTGTAATAACTCCTGTAAGCGTTTTAAGACCGCCAAAGGCAAAATCCTGTACCTGTACGGGTATAATTACTCCTGAGCTGGCAGTCAATGCGTTCATCAGCAACACCCCTAATGAGGGATTGCAGTCAATGATTACATAATCATACTGTTTAACTGTATCATCGTTCAGGATACGCTTGAGTATTGTTTCTCTTGACAAAACTCCTGCAAGGAATAAGTCTGCATTTGCAAGGTTAATATCACAAGGTATGTAATCAAGATTATTAACCTCGTTATGTCTGATGCAGTCTTTAATTTCGACTGCCTTACTCATACCTACCTTGCCGATGAGAAGGTCACTCATTGTAGGATTGCCGTCTGTATTGTCGAAATCGGCATATTTGGATAAATCCGCCTGTGGGTCAAAGTCTATTGCAAGCACTTTGTTGTTTTTGAGGGCGAGAGCGGTTGCTATATTAAAAGCTGTTGTTGTCTTACCGACTCCGCCCTTCTGATTAGCTATTGAAATGATTTTGCACATAATTTATACCTCCGTTATCTTGATTTATCTGTTTGTTTTTCTTTGCTGACTGTATCCTGAAAATTGTCTATGCTTAAAATCGTTGCTTTTTAAAAATTTAGATACCAGTTGATAGGCTTTTAAGTAAATATAAGGACTATTTGAATGAAAAATCTCTTTCACTCTTTTGGTTTCTAAATCAAAATTTATTGCTTTAATACATTTCTTGTTTTCAGGTGATTCAAGTGCTTTCTTCATTGAGAATCACCTCAAGTTTTATTCCCAAGTTGCTTAAGAACATCTTCAACGCTTTCATTAACATTATTGTGCCAAAAAAGTTTTTTTGCGTAGTTTAAAAACCAGTCTGAGTAATACAAATCAAGCATTGCTTTTCCCAATGCTCCATAATCTCTGTTTCTGCCTTTATCTGCAAAAATCAAGTGATAGGGTTTATCGGTTTTAATTTCAGCTAAGTCAAAGCGTTTAAACATATTCCTGATGAATTCATACATTTCTTTAGGGTCGTAAATATCGTCATTGATAACCTTTTCTTCATCAATAACAATTTCGACCTTGTATTTAAATTTCATTTATATCACTCCTTAAAACGGTAAATCTTCGTCAGCACACAGTGCATCGTGTATCATCTGATACTCTTCCTGTTTCTTGTGGTCAGGGTCAAGCTTCGGTATTGGTTCGCTTTTGTCAACTCCTCTTTTGGTGTAACCGAGATAGTCAACTTGTTCAACAATGACTTCTACAATATTTCTGACAATATTCTCTTTGTCGATGTAGCTCCTCGTTTTAAGGTATCCTGTAACAGCAATCAAATCACCTTTGCCTTTATATTTGCAAAGATTTTCAGCCGTCTTGTTCCAAAAGACAAGGTGCAAATACTCTGCTTCATTACTGTAAATACTGTTTACAGCTAACACTACATTGCACAGAGCTTTGTTTGTTTCTTTTGTGTATTTGAGTTCAGGGTCGGCGGTAAGTCTGCCGATAAGTTTTACTTCATTGCGAATCATAATTTTAACTCCTTTAAAAATATTTGTATTTTGCAACTTATGCCCCGTTGGGGCACAAGTTAATTTTCAATTACTTTGTCATATAACGCAGCTCTTTTTACGAGCTTTTCCGATGTAATCCTCATAAAAAATTTAACCGCATCGGCTGATTCTTCAAATTCATCGGTGTGATTTTCTCCCTCAAGGTCGATATATTCAACTACTCTTACTGTTTTCATCTTTGTTTTACCTCCTTAACTTTTCACACTTGAAATCATTTCCTAAACTATTTCTGATTATATTATACTTCATTTAGGGGTAATGTCAAGTATAATTTTAAATTTTTTGTTCAAAAACGGCATTTTTTTCAATTTGTATTGACAATTCGTTTATACTTGATAAAATAATAGTAGTAGCAAAAGTATAGCGAAAGGGATTGGTCTGATGGTTACAATTAAAGAATTTACCTGCGAACGATGCGGAAATAAATTTGAAACCACCGCTAAACACGCTAAATATTGTCCTGAGTGCAGAGAAATAAAGAAGCTCGAACGGATTCAGGCACACAAGGAAAAACAAAAAGCAGGAACGGCACGAAGAGTCGGCACGGAACAGATATGCCCGAACTGCGGAAAATCCTTCATTTTAAAATCCGGCAGTCAGAAAATCTGTGAGGAATGTGCAAAGAAGAGAGTTTATCCTAAAAATTCTACGGTAAAGCCGAAGGACTTATATGACATAATCCATATTTATGTGCCGAAGGGCGAAAAGGAAAAATTGCAGAATTGGGTCAAAGACAAAGGGTTAAATCTTAACAAGGCATATAATTATGCAATGCAATTATTTATGGAAGAGCTTGACCGTGAAGAAGAAAAATATAAATAATAATTATTCCAAGCTTTTATTTTGTGACCTGTCATTGTTTCTGAGATAATCGTTAATGCTTTGACGGGCATATTCAATCTTTTTAAGCTCATCAATAATTGCCTTGTATTCTTCATTCATCTGCTGAACATCGGAAGTTAATTTTTTTCGTTTTTCTTCAAGAGTTGAAATTGTCGGCAATTTTCTGTCTGGATACAAACTTAATAATTTAGCAACTGCATCATCGTACTTTGCAAGTGCGGTGATGTTTTCTTTTTTGTATTGTTTTTGATTTTTTGCAGTCATCAGATTTTTGTGATAAGGCTTGTACTTCTCATATGTCCTTATGAGCTTTATTACATCTGCAATATCGTTAATTTGGTTTTGAGTTCTGTTAAGTTTGGAAACAATAACCATTCTGTCATTGTATTTTTCTGCAGCTCTGTTTTCTATATCCGACTCACTTCTCATATTGTTTTCAGACAAAAAATTTATGAGCTTTGAAACCTCCTGCATATTCTTAATGTTTGCCCAATGCAATAATCCTTTGGAAGTCTGAAATACATCTGTGCTTGTATCAATAATTCGGGTTCTGTATGTTTTTCCGCTTTTACCAGTTTTTAAGAATTGATACTGCTCAATGCGTTTGCGTAATTGAGGTTCGTCATAATACCAACCAAGAGTGCGACCTCTTGAAAAACGCTGTTGTCCCTGCAAGCGAAATTTTATCTTTATGACATTTTCGGGAGTATAAATACACTCAACATTTTTCTTTTTAAGCTGTTCTAAAAAATCTTCAAAAGATGTCGATTGCATTATTGTTTCATCAATCACACATCTTAATTTTGACTTCCAAGATTTACCCAAATAATCCTGTTGCCATTCGTAGTAACATTTGCCCGGATTGATAGGTTTTTCAATTACGGATAAATTGTATTCTCTGCATACATCATCATTTATTTCACGGAGTTTTTTCCAAGACTTACCGCCACGATTTTGCTGCCATTCAAAAGTACGGAAATTTTCAAAATCAATATTATTAAAAATTATGTGGTTGTGTATGTTGTCCTTATCCGTATGTGTCGCTACAATGTACTGATATTGATTCTTAAGCAATCGTTCGGCGGTTTTTATTCCAATTTCAAGTGCTTGTTCAGGGGTAACTTCCTGTCCTTTAAACGATTGCTTAATATGTTGAGCGAGAACATCACCTTTGCCTGTTCCAAATTCTCTGATTGCCAAAAATTCCTGTTCTGCCGATTTGCCATCCTCGGTACAACCGTAGCAGTACACATATTTTTGATTTACCGTTTTTTCGGGATTGAGAATGTAGTCAATTGCTACAGAGAGCGTAGTTTTGACTGAACCGAGTTTAGTAATTGCCATATTTCTTTTTGCACCTTCTTTATGTATTCGATGTCCTCATCGTAAAAGCGATTTGTTGAATTTACTCGTTTTGCAATCTGATTTATGTTTGTTCCTATTGCAGTAATGTTTTTTCGTAAATGGTCAAATTCTGAAAAATTCACATTGATGATAAATCCTTTTATTGCCTGTTTACGCAAATACGAACTTAGCGATTTTTCATTGGTGAGCGAAGCTCGTTTTTCTATAATTTTCAATTCTTCTTCAGAAACTCTTACGCTGATTCTGATAGTTTTGTTTTCAATGTTTTTCATAAAAAATGCCTTTCCTTAAAATTTTAATTTTTTAAAAAACGGGGTTTTAGGGGTATCCCTTAACAAGCAATTTTTCAAATTTTACGGATTTGAAAAATTAGCGGTTTGTGTCGAAATGTCCGACACACCGCAGTGCTTGCTATTAGACCTTCGGGGGTATTTTCCCTCTAAGGTCTAATAACAAAAATACCCTCTATATATATTCCGTAATTTTTGCAATTTCGCACCCCTGCTTTTAAAAAATTTTTTCATTTTTTAAATTTTTTCTGATTTTAGAACAGGGTAAAATTAAAAAAAGATTTTTCTTGTAGAAGAAAAATCTTGAAAACGCTAATATATTGTGATAATATGTTGATATCAATAGTTGTCTGTTCAGTCGTTAAAAGAACGGAGTGTTTTTTTAATGACGATGAACAGCACGCACCTTGAAAATTCAAAAAATTTAAAAAGTGATAATCAGCTCATTTTGCTTAAAGCTTATAAGCGAAAAACTGCCCGACAGGAAAAATGGATGTTTTTCGAAAAAGCTTATGATAAGAACAAACACAAAAAGCGAATTGAGTCGCTGAGCGATTATAACGATAAGTCGGATGTATATATTGATACTGAATCTGACATAGTGAAAACTTTATCAGCTCAGGAGTTGCACAAATGCTTGCTTGTGGCTTTAGATGAATTGACCGACCTTGAAAGACTGATTATTGATGAGGTGTTTTTTTCTCCTGATAAACGCCCCTCACTCGAAGAGCTTGGAAACAAGCATAATATTTCAAGACAGGCGTATTCTCGTAAGCTCAATCGCACATTGCACAAATTACGCATACTTATAGAGCAAGATATCACAGAATATTAAAAAAATTAAAAATTTTTTAAATTTTTTTGGATTTTAGGGGTGCGAAAACCCGTTTTTTACGGAATATATATAGAGGAAAAAATCCTCACGAAGTCTTGACTTGATTTTGCAAGGTGGTATTATGGAGGTAAATCAATTGTTGCCTGCGTAAAAGGAGAATAACAGATATGCAGGAAAACAAACAAAATTTACGATTTACAGCCCTGTATTGCCGCCTATCGTCTGATGACGAGTTAAAAGGCGACAGCAACAGTATTATACATCAAAAGCAAATCCTTCAGGACTATGCACTTAAACACAGCTTGACGCCGACAGAGATTTATGTTGACGATGGCTTTACGGGAACAAATTTTGACAGACCGGATTTTAAAAGACTTCTTTCCGATGTTGAAAACGATTTAGTCAAAACAGTTATAGTAAAGGACTTATCAAGATTTGGAAGAAACTATCTTAAGGTTGGGTACTACACAGAAGTATTATTCCCGGAAAAAGGTGTCCGCTTTATTTCTATTGCAGACAACCTTGACACATCGGTCAATGATGAATTAAACGATTTTATCCCATTTAAAAACATTATGAATGAATGGTATGCCAAAGATTTGTCAAGGAAGCAAAGAGCTGTAGTTAAGAGCAAAGGCAACTCAGGTAAACGATTGGCAACTCGTCCGCTTTACGGTTACAAAAAAGCCGAAAACGGCGATTGGTTAATTGATGAGCCGACAGCTGCCGTTGTGCAAAAAATATTTGACTTGTACCTAAAAGGTTACGGTCCGGCAAGTATTGCAAATTATCTTTTTGCGAACAAAGTTAAAATACCATCGACAATTGGATTGCCAAAACTCAATCCGGAGCAAAATCCATATCGTTGGTCTAAAGATACCGTTGCAAAAATTTTGACTTGTCAAGATTACTGCGGCGATATGATTAACTTCAAGCGTTCGGATGTTGACAGTCTTGTAATATTCCCTGACAGACAAGAGCCGATTATAAGTCGAGAGATTTTTGCTGAAGCACAGAAATTACGATTAGACAGAAAACCAGTTAGACACGATTACAGCGAACCGGTGCTTTTTTCTGACTTGTTATTATGTGCCGACTGTAAAAGTCGAATGTATGCACAACGCCGTTACCACGGAACAACTTCTTATTCTTGTTCAAAAGCAAGAAAAACGCAAGGTTGCACCTCGCACTATATCAACGAAATCAAACTTATTGATTGTGTCAAAAGCGACATTAACAAGCTCATTAAAAACAAAGGGCTTGTTATAAAACTCGCAAAAGAGAAAATGCACATTGACACCAAAACGGCACAATGTGCAAATTCTCAAAATCTTAAAAATGCGAAAAAACGCATTTTGCAAATTGACACAATTCTCAAAAATTTGTATGAGGATAAAGTGCTTGGAAACATAAATCTCGCAACTTTCAAAAAGTTGGAATCTGATTATTTACGAGAGCAAGCAGAACTCAATAAAGTCATTTTTGAGCAATCTAAAATTAAGGTTAATCTTGAAAATCGCTCTAAATCAATTTGTGGATTTTTGAAAAAACTCGAATCTTATAATAATCCCGTTTCGGAGTTATCAAGAGATTTGTTGATTGACTTAATTGACAAAATTGAGATTTGCGAAGCTACGAAAAACGGTAACGAACGCAGTCAACAAGTACATATTTATTACAAAGAGATTGGCAAAATCAACATTGAGTAAATTTTGTACCCAAACAGTAACGACCTATTGCTCGTTATTTCAGACAGCGCATTGCTCCCTTTATCCGCCACAGGCGGCGGTCGCAAGGCTACCAATCATTTCGTGTGCAAACACGATACGAATAAAATTATATTGGCTACAATTAACTGTGCTTTAATCCCATAATGATACCAAGGGCAATGTTTTGTTTTTCTTTTGGCAGACAACGAAATTCATTGAGAAGTTCGCATTCCGTTTCCGAAAGTTTAGACTGTGCAATTTTGTCAATCGGCTGTCTGATGTTCGTATATTCAATTATATAATCAACAGATGTATTAAAGATTGACGCAAGCTTTTTGAGCGTTGTAATGCTCGGTTCAACCTTTCCGTTTTCATATTCGCTGATTATCTTTTGCGAAAAGTTAAGTTCCATTCCCAATGCAATTTGGTTCATAGATTTTTCTTTTCGTAGTTCCTTAATTCTTTGCATTTGCCGTACCCACTCCATATATTATACCTTGTGAGTATAATATTATAACTTTTTGTTGACAATTTTATACAATATGGGTATAATTCAAGTGAATAAAGTATATAAAATTATAGAACTTGCTTTTGCATTAAGTGATTTTTTAATTAGAAATAATTTAAGGAGTACGCAATGATTATTTTATTTAGTAATTGTGGTTTTGCAATTATTGCATTTTTATTTTATCTGTGTGGAAGTAATAGAGTAGCCGAAGTATTTGCTGATTTCATTGTTAACAATTGCTATTTAATATTTGCGGTTTTATTAATTATTACTTTTCTTATATCTTCCTATTTAGTTCGGAAAAATTCATTCAAATCAGTAAAAGTTACAGCTACGATTGGGTTTACAATACTTGATTTTGCAAAGGTGTTAATTTTTTATTTGTTACTTGTTACTTGGTCAATAGATTTTGTTTGTCATAATGATGTGCTGAATTCAATTATATCGTTGTTTGTGATACCTCTTGACTTAATGTTCATTAGTTGTATATGTGTAGTACCGACATTTATTTTAAGGTTAAAATATGCAGAATACGGTAATATTTTAAATATCTGTTTAGTAATGGCATTGGATTTATTTTTAACAATACTATTTGTCATACTCATTCGTTTGCTGATAGCGGAAAGTTTTCTCACAACCTATTCAATAATATCATCTAATGAATGGTGGGAAAATATTCTTAACATTGCAAGAAAATGATGATTGCATACAAAAACAGACTGATAATCTGTCAGTCTGTTTTTGTATGAATGTTATTGCTATTTTGTAGGGGCGAACCTCGTTCGCCCGCTTTGATGAAATGATTTGTTTATTCACATAATTTTTGATGTGATGAAAACTGTGTATAATCTGTAGCGGCGGTCATTGACCGCCAATCGTACCGATTGTAAAATCGATGCGATTTAACACAAATTATGCTCGAGCGTAAAATTGTTACCTTTTCTACAATGCAATGTAGCGGCGAACCTCGTTCGCCGCTACATTATTTCGGTAACTGCATTTCATTTATAAAATTTGTTTTAACATATAATTTATGCCTTTACTTGGCGGGCGTCCGATGAACGCCCCTACAATATGACGGTAGTTTTGCGACATTAATAAAATGTTCCCTCACGAACTCGGTTGTGTGGCGGTTTTACTGCACATTTTGCCGTCAACATCTGTGTAGTATTCGCCTTTGAGCAGAATTTGCGAAATCGGAACGATTTCGTAGCCCTCGGACTTGATTGCCTCAATTACCGTCGGCAATGCTTCGGGGGTATTTTTTGCACCGTTGTGCATCAGGATAATACTGCCGTTCTTGATTTTTTTTATAATATTCTGCTTTATCTGCTCGGGAGTCGGATCTTTCCAGTCGAGCGAATCGACATCCCATTGCACGCAATACATATTACAGCCGTTGACCGACTTTACAACATCGTTATTGTAATCACCATACGGAGCACGGAACAGGGTGGGAGTTTTGCCCGTAAGCTCCTTGATCTTTTCGTTGCAGGACTGAATCTGACCGACCATATCGGACGACGACATCTGCGTCATATGCGGATGTGTGTTGCTGTGATTGCCAACATCGTGACCGTGCTTTGCAATATCCTTTACGCTGTCGGGATAATTCTTAACCCAGTCGCCCACAAGGAAAAATGTTGATTTCACCTTGTATTTGTCGAGAATTTCAAGCAGATGCTCGGTCTGTTCATTGCCCCATGCCGCATCAAACGACAGGGCAACCTGCTTTTTGTCCGTGTCAACATAGTAAATGGGAATTTCACGCTGAGCAGCCGCACTCTGAACGGCTCGAACGGTTGATGTGACTGCAATTGCTCCTGCAAGCACTCCGATTAAAAGACAGAATCCGATTGATATTAGATTTCGTTTTGTTATGATATACAAACGCATAAAATCCCCTCCATATCAAATTTATATGAAGGGGATTTATATTTATTCATTCTAAAATGAAATGTCTTTTGATTTTATTTAATTAACCCTCAACATGCCATTCAATGCCGTCTTTTGTGTCCTTGACAACAACTTTCATCTCTTTAAGCTTGTCACGGATAGCGTCGGCTGTCACCCAGTCCTTATCGGCACGAGCCTTTGTACGCTGTGCAATAAGCTCCTCAACTTCCTTGGCAAAGTCATCGTCTGCGTCCGCTTTGTTGCTTTCGGGAACTTTTGTAAGGTCAAGTGAAAGCACCTTGTCAAATTCGCCGATTACATAAAGCTTTGTTGCATCGTCTGCGTCAGCTTTGAGAACATCATAAACGCAGGTGAGAGCAAGAGAAGTGTTGAGGTCATTGTCGAGTGCCTCACGGAATCCCTTTGTAAGCTCCTCAGCCTTTGCCATATCAGGCTCACCGTCCCTTGAAAGAGCGGAAATTCTCTTTACAAGCTTGTTGTAGGCTGTGGCTGTGTTGTCGAGGTTGTCATATGAGAATGTGAGCGGTTTGCGGTAGTGGCTCTGGAGACAGAACATTCTGTAAACAAGCGGATTGTACCCCTTTTCTTCAAGAAGTGAAACTGTAAGGAAACCGCCCTTTGACTTGCTCATCTTGCCTCTTGCATCATTGAGGTGAAGTACATGGAACCAGTACGGACACCACTTGTGGCCGAGAAAAGCCTCGCTCTGTGCAATTTCGTTTGTGTGGTGGGGGAAAGCATTGTCAATGCCGCCGCAGTGAATGTCAAGATATTCACCGCAGTGCTTGTAGCTGATGCAAGAACATTCAATGTGCCAGCCCGGATAACCTACACCCCACGGGCTCTCCCACTTGAGTTCCTGTGAATCAAACTTTGACTTTGTGAACCAAAGAACAAAGTCAGCCTTGTTACGCTTGTTTTCGTCCTCTTCAACGCTGTCACGAACGCCGACAGCAAGATCGTCCTCGTTCATGTTGCCGAACACATAGTAGTTGTCGAGCTTTGAAGTGTCAAAGTAAACATTGCCGCCTGCAATGTAGGCATAACCCTTTTCAAGCAGAACGGAAATCATATTGATAAAATCGTCAATGCAGTTTGTTGCAGGCTCTACAACATCGGGACGCTTGATGTTGAGCTTTTCGCAGTCGGCAAAAAATGCGTCTGTGTAGAACTTTGCAATCTCCATAACAGTCTTATGCTCACGCTTTGCGCCTGAAAGCATCTTATCCTCGCCTGTGTCGGCATCGCTTGAAAGATGACCTACATCTGTGATGTTCATTACACGGTTTACATCATAACCCGAAAAACGAAGATACTTTTCAAGAACATCTTCCATAATATAGGTGCGAAGATTGCCGATGTGGGCATAGTGATAAACAGTAGGACCGCAGGTGTACATATTAACCTTGCCGGGTGTGTGCGGTACAAATTCCTGCTTTGTCTGTCCGAGAGAATTATATAAAATCATTTGCTATTCCTCACTTTTTACATTTTCCTTTTTCAGCTCATCAAGCTGTTTCTGAAGTTCAAAAATTTTATGCTCAAGGTTGCACAATGCAAGCGCAACCGGATCTGATACATGAATCTGGTCAAGGGTTTCACTGCGAACACCGTTGACTTTTACTACTCTTGCCGGAACGCCGACAGCCGTTGCATTCGGCGGAACTTCGCTTAAAACAACCGCACCTGCGGCAATTCTTGCGTTGTCACCGACCTTGAACGGACCGAGAACCTTTGCCCCCGAGCCGACAAGCACATTATTGCCGAGCGTGGGGTGTCTTTTTCCCGTTTCTTTGCCTGTTCCTCCGAGAGTAACATTCTGATAGATGGTGCAGTTGTCACCGATTACTGTAGTTTCGCCTATGACAACGCCCATTCCGTGATCTATAAAAAGTCCCTTACCGATTGTTGCGCCGGGATGAATCTCAATTCCCGTCTTGTGACGACTGCGTTGAGAAATCCACCTTGCAAGAAACTTGAGGTTGTGCCGCAAACACCAGTTGGCTTTTCGGTGGGAACGCACCGCCTTGAAACCCGAGTAGAGAAAAAACACCTCCGCTCTGCTCCTTGCGGCAGGGTCACGCTCCATAACCGCATCAATATCCGCTTTCAGGTTTTTAAACACGCAATCACCCTCCTGTCAAAACCGTGAGAATCTGTCATCAGGTCTGAGAAATAAACTGTCTGTTTTGAATTATATATACAACGCCCGAAATGATTGTGAATACAACCGAAATCCAGATGAGAATTTCTCCCACCACAAAGAAAATCGGTTCAAATGTTGCCGTGTTTATAAAATTAAGTCCGACTTCGGGCAGTTCAAGCACGATTTGCATTGCAATTACTGCAATTATAGCAATCATCTGTGAAACCGTCTTTGCTTTGCCCCACATATTAGCGGCGACAACCTTGCCTTTTGAGGCGGCAATCAGCCGTATTGAGGTGACGGAAAATTCACGGAAAAGCACGATTATAACCGCAACACAGTCACATATTCCAAGCTGTACAAAGCACAGAAGGGCGGCAAGTACAAGAATTTTGTCTGCAAGCGGATCAGCAAATTTTCCGAAGTCTGTAACAAGACCGTTTTTTCTTGCAATTTTTCCGTCAAACATATCCGTAAGTGACGCCGCAATAAAAATAATCAGGGCAACGGCATTGTTGAGCGGAAAATTTGCAAGCAATGCCGCCACAAAGAACGGAACAAGAATTATTCGTCCTACTGTCAGTTTATTTGGTAAGTTCATTTTATGTGCCTTTCAAAGTTAAATATTATGAAATTGCTGAGTCTTTTAGCCACTTAGTCGATTTTGCCGACAAATTCACCGACAGAATCGCAGCCTGTGTAATCGGTTACACGCACCTTGACAAAATCTCCTGCCTTTGGCTTTTCACCGTCACAGGTGAAGAATACACAGCCGTCAACCTCGGGGGCGTCGGCATAGCTTCTGCCGAAGAAACATTCGGCAAGCTTGTCAAAGCCTTCAACAAGAACTTCAATCTCTTTGCCAACAAGGCTTTCACAGTATTCAGCCATAACCTGCTGTTGATGCTCCATAATAATATCGGCACGCTTTTGCTTGATTTCATCGTCAATTTGGTTGGGCATTTCAGCCGCCTTTGTGTCTTCCTCGGGAGAGTAGGCAAAACAGCCGAGTCGCTGAAACTTCATCTCAGCGGCAAACTCTGCAAGCTCATTGAACTGCTCCTCGGTTTCACCGGGGAAACCTGTAATAAAGGTTGAGCGGAAGATTACATTCGGAATTTTATCCTTAATCTTGTTCATAAGTGCAGTAAGGCTCTCTCTGTCGCCGTGACGGTTCATTCTGCGGAGAACATCCCCGTCACAATGCTGGAGCGGAATATCCATATATTTTACAATCTTATCTTCACTTGCAATTGTGTCAATAAGCTCGTCTGTAATTCTGTCGGGATAGCAGTAGAGAACCCTTATCCATTTAAAGCCGACAATTTTACAAAGTCTTCTGAGAAGTTCTGCAAGCATCGGTTTGCCGTATTTATCCTCACCGAAACGGGTTGTGTCCTGAGCAATTACATTGAGTTCCCTGACTCCACGCTCAGCAAGACCTTCCGCCTCTTTTACAACATCTTCAATATCTCTGCTGCGGAATCTGCCTCTGATCATCGGGATTGCACAGTAGGAACAACGGTTGTCACAACCCTCGGCAATTTTGAGATAAGCGGTGTAGGGGGGAGTTGAAAGGATTCTTCCGCCCTCAAGCGGCAGACAAACCTTGTCGGGAAAGCTTTCGCACTTCTGTCCGTCAAGTGTTTTCAAAACGATGTCTGCGATAGTTTCGTTAGCACCGATTCCGATAACAGAGTCAACCTCGTAAAGCTGTTCGGAAATTTCCGATTTATATCTTTGAGCAAGACAGCCTGTTACGATGATTGCCTTGATTTTGCCCTCGTCCTTGAGCTTGCCGAGTTCGATAATTTCGTTAATGCTTTCCTGCTTTGCACTTTCGATAAATCCGCAGGTGTTTACAATTACTGCGTCCGCATCTGCCGGATCGTTCACAATAATAAATCCTCTGTTCTTGAGTGTGTACAAAAGCATCTCGGCGTCAACCTGATTTTTTGCACAACCGAGTGATACAATGCCTACTTTATAATTCATAATCAGTCTTCCTCTGTGTATTCTCTGAGGACGGTCTTAATGTCATCCCATCCGTATCCGAGCCTTTGCAGAGCGGCAACGGCTCTTCGCCTTATTTTTTCATCATTTATGTTTTTATATTTTCTGTCGATAACCGCCCTTATTCCGTCACACGGATCAAAGTCGATTTCTTCGATAATCTCTTCTGCAAGTTCACGGTCAATTCCCTTTTGAACAAGCTGTCTTACCGCACCTCTCGGAGCATTATGTTTTGAAAACAAAAGCTGTTCGGCATATCGTCTTGCAAAGTTTTCGTCATTTACAAGACCGAGTTCTTCCATTCGCTCAACAGCCTTTTCCGCCGATTCCTCGTCACAGGTGCGTTTGATTTTGTCGGTGAGTTCTTTTTTTGAGTGGTCACGATAGGAAATAAGCCACAAAGCCTTTTCCTTTGCACGGCGCTCATTGCTTAGCCTGATAATCTCGTGCAGCTCCTCGTCATCAATCTCTCTGCCGACATCAAATCGGTTTTCAATAACTGTGCGTGCGTCAAGATTCATAACATATTCGCCGTCAATGTAGAGCGCACACATCGCCTTTCTTCGTGGTTCAACTGCGGTTATAAGCATCAGTCGTCAACCAGAACATCAATTTTTGCACCGCTCTTTTTGTCTGTCTTATCCGCAGAATCAGGCTTGATTTCTTGGTTTGCAGACGGAACTTCGGTAATTTTTACCTTTGGAGCAGGCTTTTTGCGTTCATAAAGCTTGTCAATATTTTCCCAGAGTTTCTTCTCAATTTCAGCAGCAAGCTCCTTGTCGGTTTTGAGAAGTTCCTTGACCTTGTCGCGTCCCTGTCCGAGTCGTCTGCCGTCATAGCTGAACCATGCTCCTGCTTTTTGAACAATCTCAGCCTTTACGGCAAGGTCAAGAAGTTCGCCCTCACGGGAAATGCCTTCACCGTACATAATATCAAATTCAGCTTCACGGAACGGAGGAGCAATCTTGTTTTTTACAACCTTTGCTCTTGTGTGTGAACCGACCATTTCACCGCCTGATTTAAGGGTTTCAACTCTTCTTATATCAATACGAACGGAGCTGTAGAACTTGAGCGCACGACCGCCGGTTGTTACTTCGGGGTTGCCGTAAACAACACCGACTTTTTCACGCAACTGGTTGATGAAGATTGCAACGCAGTTTGACTTTGAAATTGCGCCTGCGAGTTTACGCAGTGCCTGTGACATAAGTCTTGCGTGCAGACCTACATGGCTGTCACCCATTTCGCCCTCAATTTCAGCCTTTGGAACAAGAGCGGCAACGGAGTCGATTACGATAACATCAATCGCACCGCTTCGGATAAGCGCCTCTGCAATTTCAAGAGCGTCTTCACCTGTGTCCGGCTGTGAAACGAGGAGTGAATCAACATCAACACCGAGAGCTGCCGCATATGTCGGGTCGAGTGCATGCTCAACATCAATAAATGCAACATTGCCGCCGTTTTTCTGTCCCTCTGCAATGCAGTGGAGAGAAAGTGTTGTTTTACCCGAAGATTCCGGTCCGTAAATCTCAACAATTCTTCCGCGGGGAAGTCCGCCGATTCCGAGTGCGATATCAAGCGAAAGCGAACCTGTTGAGATGTGTTCAATGTTCATATGTTTATTTTCGCCAAGACGCATTACAGCACCCTTGCCGAACTGTTTTTCAATTTGTGTGAGCGCAGTTTCAAGCGCTTTGTTTTTATCTACTGCCATTTCATATACCTCCGTACTCCGCAAAGGGAGCTGATGTTTTTCAGTCTGTAACATAACCGTCACTTCAACGGCGGTTATGTTCGCACTAAGATTATAAAATATGTGAGGGAAAAATGCAATAATTTGGCGGTAATTTTATCGAACAAATTTTCTAAAATCAGAGCAAAGTCCCAATAATCGCCCTCTGCACACCGCCAAAGTCGAGCGAAATTTTAAAATCCGAAAAACCTTGTTCAGTCATAAGTGCCTTTACTGCGTCAGCCTGACCTTCTCCGAGTTCAAATGCAAGCGCACCGCCCTTTTTGAGTTTTCTGCTCCAACGGCTCACTATTTCACGGTAAAAATCACAGCCGTCCTCGCCGCCGTCAAGCGCAAGCCTCGGTTCAAGCTGAACCTCTTTTTGAAGTGTTTCGATGTCGGCTGATTTTATATAAGGCGGATTTGAAACAATGAGGTCAAGCCCGCCGTCTGCAAATGTATCGCAGATTTTGAGAGCGTCAGCCATAACAGGCTTTACTGACGAATTGTTTTCTTTTACATTTGTTTCAAGATATGAAAAAGCGGTTTCGTCAATTTCAACTGCCGTAACTTTTGCACCCGAAATTTTATCAAGTGCAACGGCAATTGCACCGCTGCCCGAACAGAGGTCAACCGTCTTTTTGTCGGTTCTGCTTTCGAGAAAATCAATGCAGAGATTGACAACCACTTCCGTGTCATCACGGGGAATGAGCACGCCTCTGCCCACCTTAAAATCGAATCCCATAAAGCTCCATTCGCCGAGAATATACTGCAACGGCTCGCCTGAAATTCGTTTTTCTATAAAATTTAAAAAGTTATGCGAACAGTTTTCATCGGCTTTATCAGTTTTGTGAATGATAAAGCCGACTCTGTCAAGCGAAAAAGCCTTTTGTAAAAGACTTTGCGCCTCAAATTTTGAATTTTCAATATTATTATTTTCAAGCAGCTTAAGTCCGCTTTGATAAATTTCGTTTACAGTCATTACTTGCTTACGATGTCCGAGCCGTCCTCAGGGATAACAGCCTTGATAGCCTCAATTGCAACTTCAATCATAGTGTCGTCAGGCTCTTTTGTTGTGATTCTCTGCGCCCAAAGTCCGGGAGCGGCAATGATTCTTGTTGCGGCATTGTCGTGCTTACCGCAGATTTTGATAAGCTCGTAACCGATTCCGCATGAAACGGGGAGAAGAAGAATCTTGAATACAGGTCTTAAAAATCCGATGCCGAAAGGTGCAACAGGAACGAAAAGACCGACAAGAATGCCGACGATCAGCATAAGAACCATAAAGCTCGTTCCGCATCTCGGGTGAAAACGGCTCTGCTTTTTAACATTTTCAACTGTGAGTTCTTCTTCGTTTTCGTAGCAGAAAATTGTCTTGTGCTCAGCACCGTGGTACATAAACACCCTTTTCATTTCTGTCATTTGTGAACATACTATAATATAAAGTAAGAAAAGAATAATCTTGAGAACACCCTCAAAAACAGACTTCCAGAAAACAGCGTTTCCGCCGTCACCCTTGAAAGCCGGCACAACATTTGCACTGAGGTCAAACAGGAAAGAGGGGACAAAGAAGAAAAGTCCCACGGCAAGCGCAACACCGAGGATTGACGCAATTACCATCATAACCTTAACAAGCTTGTCGCCGAATTTATCGTCAAGCCATTTTTCAAACTTTGACGGTTCTTCTTCGATTTCGGTTGATTCAATTGCCTTATCGGCAGAGAGCATAAGCGCTTTGTAGGAAAGTCGCATTGAGTCAATAAGACCTGCGATTCCTCTGAGAAACGGAAGTTTGAAAAGCTTACATTTTGAGGGAATTGTGTTTATGCTTATATCCTCGCTGTAAATCTTGTCGGGTGCGGTACGAACACACACGGTTGTGCGTTTCGGACCTCTCATCATAATGCCTTCAATCAGGGCACTGCCGCCGATTGAGGTGATTTTTTTAGTAGTATTTTTAGCCATTAGCTGTTCCTTTCTGTATTAGGCTGCACAGAGAAATAAGATTAAAGCTTAATGTTTTCGGGAAGTGAGTTTTCACTGCCCTCTTTATATACAGGGAAGGTGAGTGTTACGGTTGTGCCGACGCCCTCTCCGCTTTCGATATTAAGCGAACCGTTGTGGAGGTTCATAATCTCATCGGCAACCGCAAGTCCGATTCCCGAACCGCCGACAGTCTGATTTGCTTTGTAGAATTTTTCCTTGACCTTCGGAAGGTCTTCGGCAGAAATTCCGCAACCCGTGTCGGTTATTACAATCTTGATAATATCGGGTTCATCTTTGCTGTAGATTACCTGAGCGGCAACAACACCGCCCTTTGGTGTGTATTTCAACGCATTGTCAAGCACATTGAGGAAAACCTGCTTGAGCCTGTTTTTATCGCCGTAAACGGCAGGATAAACAGCCTCGGGTTCATCATAGAGAAGATGCTTGCCCTCTGTAACGGCTCTTTCCTTTAAGAAGTAAACCGCATCGTCAAATTCGGCAAGAATGTCAAGCTTTTCCTTGATGAGCTTCATTCTTCCGCTCTGAATACGGCTGAAGTCAAGAAGCTCTTCTACAATGCTTGTAAGGCGTGAGCTTTCGCTGATAATAACTCCCATACCGCGGTCAAAGGTTTTGCGGTCAAGCTTTCCTCTTTCGGAAAGCTGCATTGTTTCAGCCCAGCCCTTAATCGCCGTAAGCGGAGTACGCAGTTCGTGTGATACTCGAGAAATAAAATCGTTTTTCATCTGATCGGCTGTCTGCAAATCAAGCGCCATATCGCTGATTGCGTCACAGAGGTCGCCGATTTCATCGTCATATTTGTACTCGATTTTTTTAGCCTGCGAAAAGTCGCCGTGAGCAATCTTGCTTGAAATCTCCGAAAGCTTTCTTATAGGTGCAACGATTGAACGGATAAACATAAGTCCCGACAAAATTACAAGTGCAATTATAACAATACCGCTTATGATAATCCCTGCAGATACAAGCACGATTGCAGTATTTACCTGTTCCATAGAAACAATATATCTTACCGCACCGACGCAGGTTCCGTTTTCGTTGGTGATAATTCTCGTCTGGCTCATAGCACTTTCGCCCGATGAAAGCTTGCCGTTCCAGTAGGCATATCCGCTTTCATCAGAGAGAGCCTCGTTAAAGTCGGGAATCTGTTCGTTTTCATCGGGAGTGAATCCTGTTGAAGTCATAACAACTCTGCCGGAAGAATTGATTACGATAACTTCCATTTCTTCCTTTTTGTCAAAGTTTTCAACATAATCACGGGCAGACGCCACAAATGAGGTTGAACTGTCGCTTTGAAATCCCGAGAAAACAAGAGAAAGCTCACTGCTTGTTGTATTCAAATTTTGTTCAACGCTGTTTTGAAAAATATATGTAACAATAAAAATAAGGCTGACAACAATAAGTATTATGATTGTCAGTACGACGCTCAATGTGTTGAGCATCCATCTTTTTGAAATGCCCTTAAAAATTGTTGCCGTCCTCCTTTGTATAGATTATGTGCGGAATTTTGTCGGAATTATTCGCCTGAATCCCACTTGTAGCCGAGTCCCCAAACCGTGATGATGTGCTTGGGATTTGACGGCTCGTCCTCAACCTTCATTCTGAGCCTGCGGATATTAACATCGACAATTTTATCCTCGCCGACATAAGCGTCACCCCATACATGATTGAGAATGTCGATTCTGTCAAGAGCAACACCCGGATTTGAAAAGAAGTACTCCATAATCTGGAATTCAACCTGTGTCAGTTCAATCATCTTGCCGCTTTTCATAAGAGCACGGTTGCGAAGATTAAGTGTAAATTCACCCGATTTAAGTTCTTCCTTAAAGTTGTTTTCTGAATGTGACTGTGCAAGTGCAACCCTTCTGTAGAGTGAGTCAACTCTTGCAAGAAGTTCGCTCGGTGAGAATGGCTTTGTAACATAGTCGTCTGCACCGAGCATAAGACCTGTTACCTTGTCCATTTCCTGTGTTTTTGCGGAAAGCATAATAATTCCGATTCCGCCGTTGCGGTTTCTCAGCTCCTTACAAACCTGAAAGCCGTCAATGCCCGGCATCATAACATCAAGAATTGCAACATCAAAGTCACCGTTATTATCTTCATATTTTTGCAAAGCCGCTTCGCCGCAGTCTGCCTCAACTACTTCGTAGCCTGCTCTTGTAAGATTGATAACGACAAAGTCACGAATTGCCGCCTCGTCCTCACAAACAAGAATTTTTTTCATACCAAAACCTCCGTTACTATGGTCAGATTCCCGACTGATCAAGTGTGGAAAAACCTGTCTTGATTTCGTCATCACTGAGCGAAATCTGTGTGTCGGGATTTATATTATTAAATGTATATGCATATTTATCGTCTTTTGTAATAAGTGTAAAATTGTTTGATTTTCCGGATTCCCATTCGTTTATCGGCAGCACCTTTATTTCAAAAAGCTCCGTGTCAAGCTTTGAGCCGTTCCATGCGAAAAATGAGGTAGTTCCTTTTTTTAGGTCTGTAATTGCCGTAACCTTGTTTTCGTCCCACTTATCGGGATAGCTCATCATAAACATAAAATCATAGTTTATAACGGCTGTCTGTTTTTTTATAAGATTTTCTTTTACGGTATCAAAGCTGTTCCAGATAATTTTGTCTGCATAGATGTTTTTGGTGTCGCCCTTTTGTTTTGGAAGAGCAAGTGTAACCGGAATCTCAAGACTGCCGTCTTTGTCAATGTCGGAACAAATAACAGACGAGGTGCGTTCGGAAAGGTTCTTTGTCTTTTCCTTAAACATAGGATTACGCAGAATTGCAAGGTCACGGCTGTAAAAGATAACCTGTGTGTTCGTAATCTCACTTGCCGAGGTTCCGTCAACGACAATTCCCGTAATATCGTTATCAAGCTTTGTAACGGCAATGTTCTTGTACTTTACAACATTCGGATCCATGTTTGCCATTGCTTTGGCATACAGGCTTTTGCTGTCCTCGTTGTAATCAAGCATTGACGCAAGAGCCTCGTTTTCGGTTGTGTAGAGAACAAGTGATATAATCTCGTTTGTTCCGTCACCGTCAAAATCTCCGGTAACAAAGCTTGAACAGCTCTGTCCGGACCCGATGTCGCTTGTTTTTCCGTCTGAGTAGGAATAGCAGGAAAGCTTGCCGACATTCGGAGTGTAGGTTGTTGAATTAACGATGATTTCAGCCTTTCCGTTGCCGGTAACATCGGCAAAATCGACGCTGTCAATATCCGTTGTTTCAAAGATGTTGTCGGATGCAATCTTCCACGAATTATCCTTTGAATACATAACGAGCATATGTACCGAAGAGGTTTCGGCACTGTTGCGGAAAAAAGCAACAGCCTCGTTGCTTTCGTTGCCGTCAAGGTCAGTCATAATTATCGCACTGCGGAATTTTCCGTTTTTCGGATACTTAAGCGTGTATCCGCTGTCGGCGGTTTTTGCAATCAGCTGTTCAATTTCAGCCTCGTCGCCGACTGCCTTGGGAGGTCGGAGAAGATTGTCGGCACTGAAATCGGAAATATTGCAGCCGCTCATGCATAAAAGCATTGAGCCGAAAAGCACAGCCGAAATCAGTTTTTTAATCTTCACAAAAAATCCCCCTGCCATTTATTTTGATTCTTTAAGTCTTTTGCCTTGCAATAAGATACTTGATTTTTATGCCCTCCTCGGAGAACATTTTTTCATGCTCCGTTTCAATATTGTCCGTAACATCGCTTGCGTGCAAATCACGGGTAAGGTACAAAATCTCATATCCGCTCTGCTCAAAATATTCAAGACTTTCGTCAAACAGCTCGTCATCGTCCGTTTTAAAACGGATTTCGCTGTCAGGCTTCAAAAATGTTTTGTACATTTCAAGCTTTTTGTGGTATGTAAGTCTGCGCTTTTTGTGCTTTGCTCTCGGCCACGGATTGCAGAAGTTGATGAAAAGTCTGTCAATCTTATCGTCAGCCGTAATGATTTTGTCAAGCATTTCAACATTGTACTTTACAAGCAGAAGATTTGTAATATCATCCTGCGTTTTGCCTGCGTCCTCAAAAAGCTTTACAATTGTTCTTCTGCCGACGCCGAGCATATCAACCTTGATGTCAAGTGCGATAATGTTTTTGTCGGGATTTTTAAGCGCAAGCTGTCCCGCAAAACTGCCCTTGCCGCAGCCGATTTCAAGATACAACGGCTGTTCTTTTTTGAAAGCCTGCATCCATTTTCCTGCGTATTCCTCAGGATTTTTTACATAAAAGTCGCAAACGGAAAGCTCCGGTTCTGCCCATTTCTTTTTTCTGATTCTCATAATACCTCATTTTGCGGTGCGTACAGACGGCGCACTACCACATATAGTAATTTACCGTATCATTATATCAAATTGTAACAAATTATGCAACAAATATTTTGATAATGATGCTTACAGGTTAAATAAATTTAATCATATCGTCACAGGATTGCGATTTTGTAAAAATAATGTCGGAAAATTTCTCTGAAAGCCTGTTTACAAGCGGCAAAATTACAACATCTTCACTTTTGAAGTGACCTGCGTCAATAATGTCAATTCCGAGTGAATTTGCGGCGATAATCTCATGGTGCTTGATTTCTCCCGTGACAAGCACATCAACACCCGCCAAAGCTGCATCAAACACATTTGAACCGCCTGCACCCGACGATACGGCAACCTTTTTAACCCTGTCTTTAATGTCGGTGTAGCGAAGTCCCTTGCAGTCAAGATTTTTCTTTGCAAGCTTTGCAAAATCGTGAATATCGGTTTCGCTTTCAAGCTCGCCCGTGAACATACACTCGCCAAACTCCGACAGCACGGGATTTTTGACTCCGAGTGCGTCTGCAAGGCAGATGTTCACTCCGAACTTTTCTCCGAGATCAAGGTTGGTGTGCATACAAACGGCGGAAATGCCCTTTTGTGCAAGCATATAGGGAACGGAAGAGGTTGAAAGTCTTTTTATCGGGGCAAAAATTACGGGATGATGACTGATAATCAGCTCACATCCCAGACTTTCCGCCTCATTCACAACATCTTCCGTAATGTCAAGAGCGACAAGCACACGGCTTACGGCTGTGCATTTGTCGCCCACAATAAGCCCTGCGTTGTCAAAACTCATCTGAGTTGCACAGGGCGCAAATTCTTCAAAAAAATTAAGTATATCGTTTATGGTTTTCACTTAAAGCTCTCCTCAAGAATGCGTGCGGTTTCGGCACAGACAGGGTTGCCCTTAGCCTGTTTTAAAAGTCTGCGCACACAGCCTTCAATAAATCTGCGGTGCATGGAGTTGTTCTTCGGATCAAGCCCGTAAAGAAAAAGGTCGCTTTCGGATACCGTGCGAACCTCACCGCTGTATTCGGCAAGAATTACCGTGTAGCACTTGTTTGCGGCAGTACAGCAGTCACGCTTGATAACGCTGAAACCGTTTGCAAACAGCCAACGCATAAGCTCTTCACTTTTGGTCATAGGCTGAAGAATAAAGTGCTTTGACCTGTCCTTTGAAAACTCCCAGTTTTCGATAATCTGCGAAATGAGTTCTCCGCCCATTCCTGCAATTACTATGTCATCAGCCTCATCGCCCGAAATTTTTTCAAGACCGTTTGAAAGCCTTGCTTCAATTCGATTGTTAAGACCGCTGTTGTTAATTGTTTCAATTCCCCGTTCAAGGGGCAGGGGGTTGATGTCTGCGGCAATAGCTGTGTCGCATCTGCCAATACGGCACAGCCACACCGGAAGATAGGCATGGTCTGTGCCGATATCGGCAACCTTTGCTCCGTCACGCACAAAGTCTGCACAAAGCGCAAGACGGTTATCAAGCGAAAAATCAGATGCGCCGTTCATTATGCAATTGCTTTGTTAAGGTCTGCAACGAGTGCGTCTGCATCTGCACCGTGTACCATACAAGCCTCTTCAATCGTTTCGCCTCGTGATGCAGGACAGCCAAGGCAGTGCATACCGATGCTGAAGAAAAGCTCTGCTGTGTCGGGGTACTGATCAAGAACATCACCGATTATTGAATTCTTTGTAATTTCCATTATAAAAAACCTCCTGTGTCATGAAACTGCAACACCGCCTCGGTGTCGCACTATAATAGTATAGCATAAAGCTGTGATTTTTAAAAGTAATATTTTTAATTTCTTGTGTAGTGCATTAAGTTCTATTTTGCCCAATATTTGCGGTCAAGACTGCGGTATTGTACCGCCTCAAGAACATGCTCGGAGCGGATTATTTCCGACTCGTCCAAATCGGCAATGGTTCTTGCAACTTTCAAAACCCTGTCATACGCTCTTGCGGTAAGTCCAAGACTTTCAAAAGCGTCCTTGAGCGTCTTTTCAGCCTCTTTATCAATTACGCAGACCTTTTCAAACTGCTCTGCGTTAATTTTTGCGTTGCAGGTTGTTTTACTGCCCTTAAATCTTTCACGCTGAATTTCTCTTGCTCTGTCGGCTCTCTTTTTGATGTCGGCTGAACATTCGGCAGATGAAGTGTCACGCAGTTCTTCAAATTTCACGGCAGGCACTTCTACATGGATATCAAAACGGTCGAGAAGCGGACCGGAAATGCGGTTGAGGTAGCGTTTTATCTTCTGTTCCGAACAGGTGCATTTTCTTGTCGGATCACCGTAATATCCGCACGGACATGGGTTCATTGCGGCAACCACCATAATCGAACACGGATAGGTGCATTTCTGACCTGCTCTTGAAATTGTGATAGAGCCGTCCTCAATCGGCTGACGGAGTACCTCAAGAGCCGTTCTTGAAAATTCGGGCAGCTCGTCAAGGAACAGCACACCGTTGTTTGCAAGTGAAACTTCACCCGGTCTGATAGTTCCCGTACCTCCTCCGCCGAGTCCTACGGGCGTTACCGTGTGGTGAGGCGAACGGAACGGCCGTGTTGTGATAAGTCCGTCATGCTTTAGCGTTCCTGCAATTGAGTGGATTTTTGTGGTTTCAATCATTTCGTCAAAGCTCATATCGGGCAGAATTGACGGAACTCGTTTTGCAAGCATACTTTTGCCAGAACCCGGAGGGCCTATGAGCAGAATATTGTGACCGCCGGCAGCGGCAATTTCAAGCGCACGCTTTACTTCAAGCTGACCTTTAACCTGTGAAAAATCCGGAATGTAGTCCTGCTCTTCCTTCGGTGAGTGTGTATTCGGCTTTGCGGGTGCAGGTTCAAGAATGCTGTTGAGATAATCTTTCAGTTGAAGAATGTTGTCAATACCATACACTTCAATTCCGTCAACAACAGCGCCCTCGCTTGCGTTGGCTTTCGGAACATAAATTTTCTTTATACCGCATTCCTTCGCCTTGATAACCATGGGCAGAACTCCGTTGATTCCTCTGACTTCTCCCGAAAGCGAAAGCTCGCCGATGAATGCGCAGTCGGAGATGTTGCTCTTAATCTGATTGAGCAGTATAAGAATTGCAACCGCAATAGGCAAATCGTAAATCGGTCCCTCTTTTTTTATGTCGGCAGGAGCAAGGTTTACTGTTGTGTGTGCGGCAGGATATTTAAAGCCGCAGTTTTTTAATGCACTCAAAACCCTGTCCTTGCTCTCACGCACGGCGGCGTCGGGCAGACCTACCATATCAAATTCCCGTGTGCCGTAATACATTGACGCTTCAAGCTCAACCTTGTAGCCGTCCATACCGCTCACACCAAAGCTGTTGCAGGTAACAACCATCAAAATTCCTCCAGACCGTTAATTTGAAATTAAGTAAAACATATTTTATTATACCATTTTCCTTTTCTCTTAACAAGTTTCATAATGTATGTAATTTCGACTTTATTTCAGCTATTTTGCACAAATAATTTCCATATCATAATGCAATATTACAGAAATTGCTTTTAAGTTGTTGACATTTATGCGATTTTGTTATATTATTAAGCGTATAAGAATAAGTATTAGGGGCAGGTTATGACCGAATTGCAAAAATCCTACGGTGTTTTATCCGACGCACAGCTTGCGCATTTTGTGAGCCTCGGTGATGACCGTGCTTTTGACGAACTTGCGGTGAGGTATCTTGACACAATCAGCATAATTGCACGAAAGTTTTCGGCAGAGGGCTATGAACACAATGACTTTGTTCAGGAAGGTCTTGTGGGACTGCTTTGTTCCTGCAAAGCCTTTGACCAAAACGGCGGTGCAAGCTTTAAAAGCTATATGTCGGTTGTTGTTGAGAGAAGATTTATTTCGATAATCAGACGGGGTGAGCAGAAAAAAGCCATTCCCTCATCAAGCATTGTTCCGATGGACGATGTGGGCGAGTCAATTGAAGATTCCGCCAAAACTCCCGAGGAGCTTTTGATGTGCAGGGAACAACTTAATCAGCTGTTGTCACGCCTTCAAGGCATTTTGTCAAAATCCGAGTACGATGTTCTTATGCTTTACGGCAACGGCTTGAGCTATAAAGAGATTGCCGAAAGGCTTTCCGTAACCGAAAAGGCGGTTGATAATGCACTCCAAAGAGCAAGAAAAAAGGTTCGTGTCGGATTGCAAAAATAGCATATGTCCTTAAACAGTATTGCGGTGCAACTCCGCACAGGGCAACAAACTAACCTCCGAGAGGTAGAAAAAGAGAGGTAAATACCAATGTACGAAGATAAAACACTTGTCTGCAAAGAATGCGGAAACGAATTTGTTTTTACTGCAGGAGAGCAGGAATTTTACGCTGAAAAGGGTTTCACAAACGAACCGCAGCGTTGCAAGGCTTGCAGACAGGCTCGTAAAAATGCTGCCAAGACAGAGAGAGAGTTCTTTGAAACCGTTTGCGCTGAATGCGGCGGAATTGCAAAGATTCCTTTCAAGCCTGTTGAAGGCAAAAGCTACTATTGCAGCGAATGTTTTGCAAAAAGAAAAGCAGCTGAATAATTAATTGAATTTTTATTGTTTTAGTTTAATTTCTCGTAACTGAGGTTAAATATTTTAATTTTAAAAGCTTGATTATCTTCAGACTAATTTCAAATTTAAAAAGCTAAACACAAAAACGGTGGGCATATGCTCACCGTTTTTTTATATTTTTAAGATAGTATTGCAATTTATGCAATTATTTGATATTATTATCAAATGAGAATAAATGTATGAACCATGAGTAGTTAAAGTACATATATTTTATGGAGGCTAAGATGATTAAACAATTTTTAAAACATAAGTGCAATTCAAAAATAAAGCTTTTTATTGCTGTTATTTGTATGTTTGCTCTTGTGATGTCCGTGTCGGGTTGCGGCAACGGCAATTCGGGGAGTGACAATGCAAATGCCACACAGGACACCGTTGCAACCTATAAGGTCAACAGGGGTGAATTTGACTGGAGTGGCAATGAATATACATCTGTTTTGCCAAATCAGAAAGAGTGGAATGTCAGCCAATATCTGGTTGATGACAGTCGAAAATGCTGTTCGGTTATTATTGATAATTCTGATTTGAAAAGCACAAAGCAGTATGTTAAATCATTGGAAAAAACAGGTGTTTCTACCGTAAAATCTCAAGTTACTGACGATAAGAAAAATCCAACTCTTAACTACCTTGGTGAATCAGACAGTTATGATATATCAATTTCATATACCGGCGGCATTACAACCATATCAATTACCAAAACTAAATAATTCCAAAAACGGTGGGCGTTGCTCACCGTTTTTGTGTGTTTGGATATTTTGATTGTTCAATTTTTACTTTCGGGTGTGTTGCATAATTGTAAAGTGCGAGGACGATTAGAATGATGATGTAAAATGTGAAGTATTGCAAAGTGTTAAATAAAATATTCAGAACATCGGGAACATCGAATATATTATCAACTCCAAATGTAAAGTCGCTAATATTCCTCAAATTCAAAAATATTGAACCTACAATACTTGAAATGCACATCATAACGGAACACAGCATGAAGTTAATTCTGTTCAGAAGTATGCAGTTGAGCGTCATAATTCCAAGTCCGGCAAAATAAACGGCAGGAATCAAACATCCTGCAGAGTCGGTCAAGTAACAAAGCCCCCAACAAATATTCAGCAAAAAAAGCACTATCGTAATTATAATTTGTGTTGATTTTTGAAGTTGAAAGTTATTGTGAGTTGCCTTGAATTTTACTATGGTTGAAATTAATGCCATAAACAGCAAAATGGCTATTTGACTGCTTAAGAACATTAAAGTATTCAAATCAAAGCTTATTGTCACACCCACAATTGAAGTTGCAATTGCAGACACAATTGTCGGCATAAAGCAGATTGCGTTTTGTTTCGGACTTTTGAGCATTGCACAATTTAAACCGCATACAACAATTGTCAGCAGTATAAACGGAATAAGTAAAGTCCAAGAAAATATATAAGCACAAGCTGACAGAATAGCAACAATAAAATTTGCCGTAAACAAAATGAAAAAAATTGTATTGCCATTTTTCATAATATCACTTCGTTAAAATCAACAGGGGTCGAGAGCTACTGCGACCATATACATAATTATCGGTAAGTTGGCGGCAATAATATAGTATGGAGTACATATTGCCGCAAAAATTGCAGCCTGTTTGGCTCTTTCTTTTTTTGAACAGGAAATTTTCTTGAATACTATTGCTTTGACAACAAGAAATTCAATTATGCCTGCCACCAATATTAAAGATAAATAAGAAAATTTTGGGATTGAGATGTGGTAGTAATCAGTCGAGTCTGCAACATATGCAACAGCTATTGCGGTGAATGACGCAATAAAGTTTATAATTGTAAAAATAACAGCTATTATTCCGTAACATTTGTTGTTTATAAGTTTTTTATCTGCTTCATTAGCTTTTTTCTTGGCAAAATGTGTAGCAATGCAGATTGTGATACAAGTAAAAAATAAAGCCGCAAGAATGTTTACTAAAATAGCGGTAAGAGTTGCCGAGTTAAGCATAAATCATCTCTCCTTAAACACAAAATCAAAATATAATACTGTCAATAATCATATCTACAATCATTCCGTAGGGAATTAAAAATTCATAAGGTGCATTTGCAAGTGCGGTGAAAAATGAAAGTTTCATTTTCTTATTTTTAGAAACTTCAAAATCTTTATAAACAAATTTGTAATTGACGAAAAACAGAATGAGAATGTTTGCAATAATCAGAAAAGTATAGGGTATTGCAAAGAGTAACCACAAACCGAAATCACATTCTGCACCAAGAACAACGATTGCAAATACGGTAACAGCTGTCGAGAAAAATTCAGGCAACAGTTCATCAAAGAATGCATTTGTGTAAATTGTATTTATGGTGCATAAACTGATGAAAAGTGCAATTATTGCTATCGAAACATATTCAACACCAAGTGAAATAAATGTTGTTTTTACTGTTTTAAAATTGCCGCTATATGACTTTTTAGCAAGATATTTTGAAATGCCGTGATTTATGGCAAACAGTTTTCCTGTGCTTATTCCGATAGCACCGATGCAGAGTATAGTATATAAAACTGTTCTTAATGCAAAGTCGCTGTACATAAAATCACGCTTCTTTTTAAGCAATTGTGCTAATTCATTAGTACAATTATATAATACAATATCTTTGTACAATTGTCAATTGGAAAGCACAAAATTTTTGTTTAATTTTAAATGCTTTTTTGCGAAAATTGTATTAAACCGCCCGAATAACATACTTGTTGTCAAATTTGCTCATATAATGTATAATAATAAAAGTAACGATACCGAGAAGGTGATTGCCGTGACGATTGAAAAAATTAAGAGAATTTATGCATCTACCGCAATTTACAAGTTTTCGCAGGGACTAAAGAACGCTGAAACCGATGACTTTGATTCAGCGTTTGACAATGTGCTTGATTTTTTCGGAAACAAAATAGAGGAAGACGCTCTTAAAATTGAATGTTCGGGCGATGAGGTTAATATGATGTTCCTTGACTTTGTAAGAATGTTATCGTCAACCCGTCACCTTGCAATGTGTGTGTTTGTAAACGGCAATGCCGATGTTGATACAGTCAAAAGACTTGAACGCTTTTCGGGTTGGTCGGAGTGCTTTAAGGTTGTTCGTGATATGAATAAACATGATGACAAAATCTGCATCTACATAGGTTTTATAAATTGGTTTGACGGTGAAATTTACGATGTTGATTACACGGTTAATGTGATTATGTAAGGTCAAATTGCTTGAAAAGTCAGACTTTATCGGATAAAAATCGAAAGTCAGAAAAAGTCAAAAATATTTTAAAATATTAGGAAACGAGAGCATAAGCGAGAATTCGTGAGAATTTCAAAGCTTATGCTTTAATTTTTGACTTTAATTGACTTTGACTTTCTCTGACCTTGATATTATAATGTAGTCAAACAAATGAAAAGAGGCGACCAAAATGAGAATGAGCGATTTGGTGGCACAGTACATTATAGAGATGCTTGACCGTGAAAACGGCAGTGCGGAGATTCAGCGAAACGAACTCGCCGGCAACCTCGGATGTGTACCAAGCCAAATCAATTATGTTATAACCTCCCGATTCACTCCCGAAAAAGGCTACATTGTAGAGAGCCGTAGGGGCGGCGGCGGATTTATCCGAATAAGCCGTGTGAAGATGGATAGAGGTACGGCGCTTATGCATATAATAAATTCGATTGGAACAACACTTGACAAGGCAAGTGCAGAGGCAATGCTCAAAAATATGTTGCAAAGAGATATGATTGAGCTTACATCGGCAAGGCTGATAGCCTCGGCGTTGTCCGACAGAACGCTTACAAATGTTGAACAGAGTAAACGAGATGCCGTGCGAGCGGACTTGTTCAAGAATATGTTGCTCACATTAAGTTGATTTTGAACGGAGGCAGTTATTATGAAATGTCAAAAATGCGGTGCTAACAATGCAAATACTCATGTAAAGACCGTTATCAACGGTGAAATTAAGGAATATGATTTGTGCAGTGAATGTGCAAAGAAAATGGGATACACAAACATCTTCGGTAACTTTGAGGACGAATTTTCGGGACTCCTCGGAAGTTTCTTCGGCAACAGCCTTCCCGCAAGAACTCAGGCAACACGCTGTGACTTCTGCGGAAGCTCATATTCCGATATTGCAAAGTCGGGTCATGTAGGCTGTGCAAAATGTTACGAAATTTTCGGCGACCAGCTTCTTCCTTCAATCAGAAGAATCCACGGCAACACAACCCATTGCGGTAAGAACAGCCGTTTTGGTACAAAGAAAGCCGAAAAGAGTGCCGAGATGACAAAGAAAGATAAAATCAAGGCACTTAAAAAGGAACTCGACAAGGCAATTTCGGAACAGAATTTTGAACATGCCGCAGAGTTAAGAGATCAGATTAAGGAAATGGAGGCTTAATTATGAGTAACGAAGTAATTTCCACAAGAGTAAGACTTGCAAGGAACCTGAAAGATTACCCGTTTCCGTGCCGACTGTCCGAACAGGGCAGAAAAAAGGTTATTGAAAAGGTTACAAGTGCAATCAGGGACAGCAACAGCTCAATTGCCTCGGATTTCAATCTGATTAAGCTTGATGATTTGACAGAGGTACAGGGTGTGTCACTTGTTGAAAGACATCTTGTAAGTCCCGAATTCATCAGCGAAACAGAGGGCAGAGCATTGCTGTTGAGCAAGGATGAAAGCATGAGCATTATGATTAACGAGGAAGATCACATAAGGCTTCAGGTTATCACAGACGGCTTGTCGCTTGAACAGGCATATGACACAGCCGATAAGCTTGACACCCTGCTTGATGAAAACCTTGAATTCGCTTTTGATGACAAGCTCGGTTATCTTACACAATGCCCTACAAACCTCGGCACAGGCATGAGAGCTTCTGTTATGCTCCATCTGCCGGCACTTGAAAAGAGCCGTACAATCGGCAGAATTGCAGGCAACCTTTCAAAGCTCGGACTTACAATCCGTGGTGCTTACGGTGAAGGCTCAGAACCCAGCGGTTCGCTTTATCAGCTTTCAAATCAGGTAACGCTCGGTATCTCCGAAAAAGCCGCAATTGAAAATCTTGAGAACATCACAAAACAGCTTGTTTCTCAGGAACAACAGGCAAGAGAAAGACTTGCAAAGAGTATTGATATTCAGGACAGCGTGAGCAGAAGCTTAGGCTTGTTGAAATCGGCAATGGTTATGACTCATGACGAGGCTTTAAAGCTGTTGTCAAATGTTCGTTTCGGCATTTTGTCGGGACAGATAAAAGATGTTACCGCAGAGGTTGTTGACTCTCTTATGGAAAAAATTGAGCCTGCAACGCTTATGGTAAACTCAGGAAAAAATCTTTCCGCACAGGAAAGAGATATTGAAAGGGCAAAAATTTTAAGAGAGGCTCTTTCATAGAAAATAAGCAGTTAATACATTATCCACAAGGAAGGGTGATGATTTTATGTATCAGTTCAAAGGTTTTACAGAAAAAGCAAACAAGGCGCTTAATCTTGCGATTGAAAGTGCAGAGGAGATGCGCCACAACTATGTCGGTACAGAACACATTCTCTACGGACTCGTAAAAGAGGGCAGCGGTGTTGCCGCAACCGCTCTTAATGAGTGCGGAGTAACGGAAGATTCTCTCCGTGAAAAGCTTGAATCCATTAACGGTACAATGTCGCTCGTTGAGCTTACTCCCGATGATTTTACTCCCCGTACAAAGAGAGTTCTGAGAGCCGCAGTTATCATTTCTTCAAAAACAGGCTACACCTATGTAGGCACAGAGCATTTGCTCCTTGCAATCCTTTCGGAGAGCGACAGCTACGCAGTTGCTTTTCTTGAAGAACTCGGTGTATCTGTTGAAAGACTTGCACAGGCTGTGTCAAAAGGTATGCAGGGCGGTGCAGAGGAAGGCTTCGGCGGTTTTGAAAACGAATCCGCTCCGAACGGTTCACAGAAAGGCGGTTCGGCTCTTGATAAATTCGGCAGAGATCTTACTCAGGCCGCAAAGAACGGTGAAATTGATCCTGTAATCGGCAGAGAAAAGGAAATCCAGAGGGTTATCCAGATTCTTTCCCGCCGTACAAAGAACAATCCTGTTCTTATCGGTGAACCCGGTGTAGGTAAAACTGCGGTTGCAGAGGGACTTGCACTTGAAATTGCAAAGGGCAATGTGCCTGAAATTCTTAAAGACAAGCGAGTTGTCAGCCTTGACCTCACAGGTATGGTAGCAGGTGCGAAGTACAGAGGTGACTTTGAGGAGAGAATTAAGGCAGCTATTGACGAGGTTAAAAAGTCAAAGAACACTATCCTCTTCATTGATGAACTTCATACTATCGTTGGTGCAGGTGCCGCAGAGGGCAGTGCAGACGCCGCAAATATCCTTAAACCGTCACTTGCAAGAGGCGATTTTCAGGTTATCGGTGCAACAACTCTTAACGAGTACAGAAAATATATTGAAAAAGATGCCGCTTTGGAGCGTCGTTTCCAGCCCGTAAAGGTTGGCGAGCCTACTCCCGAACAGGCTGTACAGATTCTCAAAGGCTTGCGTGACAGCTACGAGGCACACCATAAGGTTAAGATTACCGATGAGGCAATCAATGCCGCAGTAACATTGTCATCAAGATATATCGCAGACCGTTACCTCCCCGATAAGGCAATTGACCTTATTGATGAGGGTGCGTCAAAGGTAAGGCTTGCATCTCTTACATCTCCTGATAATGTAAAGGAGCTTGAAGATGAAATTGCAGACTATGAAAAAGAAAAGGCAAGTGCAATTAACGAGCAGGACTTTGAAAGGGCTGCACGACTTCGTGATGAGCAGAAGGAACTTCAGACAAAGCTTGACGATGCAAAGAAGAAGTGGCAGGAACAGCAGAAGGGTAACAGCGGCGAGGTAACTGCCGAGGATATCGCAAAGATTGTGTCCGAATGGACAGGTATCCCTGTTGTTCAGCTTACTAAGGAAGAAAGCGAAAGACTTCTTAACATGGAGAATGTTCTCCACGAAAGAGTTATCGGTCAGAGCGAGGCTGTAACTGCAATCGCAAAGGCTATCAGACGAGGCAGAGTAGGTCTTAAAGACCCGAAAAGACCTGTAGGTTCGTTTATCTTCCTCGGTCCGACTGGTGTCGGTAAAACAGAACTTTGCAAGGCTCTTGCAGAGGCAATGTTCGGCGATGAAAATGCAATGCTCCGTCTTGATATGAGTGAGTATATGGAGAAACACACCGTGTCAAAGCTTATCGGCTCACCGCCCGGATATGTAGGCTTTGAAGAGGGCGGTCAGCTCACCGAAAAGGTAAGAAGAAAACCGTATTCGGTTGTACTTTTTGATGAGATTGAAAAGGCTCACCCCGATGTATTCAATATGCTCCTCCAGATTCTTGAGGACGGCAGACTTACCGACTCACAGGGCAGAACGGTTGACTTTAAGAACACCATTATCATAATGACCTCTAATGTCGGCGCAAGACTTATCACCGAAAAGCAGAGCTCACTCGGTTTTAATTCCGAAAATGAGAATGCCGAAGAGAGCGAGAAAAAGGACATCAAGGAGCTTGTAACAGGCGAACTCCGCAAGGTATTCCGTCCTGAATTTTTGAACCGTGTTGACGACATTATCGTGTTCAACAAGCTCAACAAGGACGAAATTAAGCAGATTGCCGTTAAGATGCTCAAAACTCTTGAAAACCGTCTTGATAAGATGAATATTAAAATCAGCTTTACAGACAACGCAATCAGCGAGATTGCCGACAAGGGCTTTGACGAAAACTACGGTGCAAGACCTCTCCGCCGTGCAATCCAGAACGAGATTGAAGATCCGCTTTCAGAGCAGATGCTTGAGGGCAAGGTCAAGGACGGCGCAGTAGTTACCTGCGATTTCGCAGACGGTCAGTTTACCTTTACAACAGCAAACGCCAATTAAGCGTAATCCTTAATAAAAATAAAATCAACCGCAGAGCGAAAAACTTTGCGGTTGATTTTTTTGCTTTGAATATCTTGACAAAAATGAATTTAAGGTGTACAATCAAGCCGAAATCAAGCCGACAAAAACACAAGAGGGTGTTAATTATGAAAAAAATTATCTCGATTATGTTATTAGCAGTTGTTATTTCAACTTCAATTTTGTTTACAGGTTGTGGTGGTGAGGTTGCACCGAGTAATGCTCAAACTTCTGATGAAGCCGATACAACTGCTTTATCAGATACTACTCCGACCGCAGATCCAAACCAATTTTCAGTTGAATTTTATGACTACAAAACTAATGAACTCATTTCAAAATCAAACAAAAACAACCTTAACGAAAAGTTGAAGGCATCTGACGATTTGATATATATGACATCTGATAATAAGGTGGATTCGATAGATGTTGAACCGAGTTATGTACTTCTTTTATCATACCTGAAAGATACCAGTCGAGATATTTGGGTTTTAATATATGTCAAGGGTGATGATGTCTATGTTCAGGCTGACAAAAGGCACGCAAATATAAACCTTGACACGGCAGGCTATGACATCTATAAGAGTAAATATAATAAGTCACAGCTTGAAGAACTGATAAAATAATCACAGCATAGAGCTGCCTACATTTAAACAATTTTACAAAACACGGTGTAACCCAAATGCATAAGGTTGCACCGTGTTTTTTATATCAAATTTCTGTTCATCATTTGAAAAGTGTAGCTTTTGCCCCTCAATTTGCATTGAAAAGTGTATTTTTTAGCTGTTCCTATTGAGGTGAAATCGGGCAAGGATTACACGGTCCACAGCGCCTTGAACACATTTGTAAGCAACGAAGATTATCACATTAAAAAAGCCTTTGTCCTTTCAAACGAGAGAACAGTAACTTCCGACGGAAAGACTAACTATAAAAATCAATGCCAAAACAGAAATAACCCTTTGAGAAAAGGATTTCTCCTATCTCAAAGGGCTGGTTCGACAAACTGGAATTTATATTGCAATCATTTTTTCTTTAATTCTAGAATATTCTTCTCGATCTGCTGTATAACCCCCCTGAAATCATCATCCGTTTTTCCTGTCGGATCTTCAAGTTTCCAGTTGTCATCAAACGCTCTGCCGATAAACGGACAACCTACATCACAACCCATGGAGATGGAGATGTCTGGCTCCGGGATGCTTGATATCAGCTTAGAATACTGCTTTTTCTCCATGTCGATGCCGTAAAGCTCATTCATGAGACGGACGGCATTCTGATTGATCTGGGGCGCAGCAAGTATGATAGAATCCTTCAGGAAATCAATGCCCGTATGATTCTGTATAATTTCTGTGAATTAGTGACTTCTCACGCTGTGGTAAAAACATCTAAAAATACCAAACACATCTATAAAATTAATTTCGCCATCACAGTAAACATATGCAGGGCATATCTCAAACACGGTGGTAACGAAACAGAGACCATGCTTCTCATACAAAAGTATCTGACACCTGTCAGGTACAATCGAAATTATCCTATCCACCTCCGTCCAAAGAGAAATAGGAATTTCATGTATCGGGTTGCATAAATCTCGTTACCATTATACTCCATTATGAGGCAGATATGCAATCTGTCTTTTTGTCATACCCCAAAAAATGATTTGAACTCATCATACACCTGCTTTCTACACATTAGTGCACCTAAAAAATACAGCATTTCTTAACTGAACAGTATTTTCAATGCATGACCGCATATGATATACTGTTTTCATCATAAAAAACCTTATCTAGGAACCATAATAATTCTATTCAAATTTTCTTCCTGATTCACTTCACTCTGCATGTACGGTCACCTCACTTTCCTTTTTTTTAGACATAAACCAATAAAATATAACACAAAATGCTAAAGCAAACACAACACCAAAAACATTTTGAATCACTCTAAGACTAACTGCTCCTTGTAGTCCATAAGTCTCTGCAGCAATGGCTAAAGCACCAAATGTGTTAAATACTGCCTGCCAGCCATATTGTGCTGAAAATCCTACACCGATTCCACCAAGAATTCCTATATATGCATAGATTGACGAAGGAAGCAGAAAATATAATACTGTAAAACATATAACACCTGCAATATTTCCGACAATCCTTTTACGGACTCTGTAGTGCATATCTTCCATAGACGGCAAAATCACGGACATGGCCGCAATACCAGCCCACATTGCACGTGGCATATTACAAAGTTCTGCAATGCAAAGGACAATCGGTACGCATAAAATCTGACATATCTGCCATTTTGTTCTGGAAGAAGTGATATCAAATTCTTGTATCAGATCTTTCAGATTACTTTTATAAGTTCTGTTTTTATGATTTCGATAAAATACGAAGCAGGTAAGTGCTGCACCTAAAGCCATTCCGACTAATCGCATCTGATAGCTTTTTCCCGTAACATCATAACCATATAGCAGCAGATACCCAAGAACCAATGTAGATTGATTAAACATGAATGGATTATGGCATCCGAACAGAATCAACACAGCCAGTGCCGCAATATTTAACAGCATTCCCAATACCGGTGAAAACTGATTTGCTAAATGCGGACATACAGTCATAATTACAAAGAACAAAGCCAAAAGCATCGTAGATTGTCCGGTGTGGATCCCCAGATCCGCATTTCTAAACACCATGAGACATAATAAGACTACTACACCTACAATGCTGTTCTCATTTCCAAATAGGATGCTGAAAATACTAACAAAGAAAAAACAAAATGCCATTGTAACAGCTATCTTCACCAGATATACCCACATATGATATAATTTTTCTTTTAGTGTTTCACTCTTTTTCAACAGGTTTTTAGAACCTGCCTGATTTAACTGCAACTCCTGATAAAATGTCATATAAATCATCCAATCTTCTAATTTATCTTAAAACTATATAATCTCATCTTTCTGCTTTGGCAGCTCTACAACAAATCTGCATCCACCATATTCACGGTTTTCTGCTTTGATTGTTCCTCCGGCACTATCTACAATCCGTTTTACAAGTGCAAGACCTAGGCCATTTCCTTCTGCTTTATGAGATCCATCTACCTGATAGAACTTGTCAAATATTCTGGATTTTACATCATCCTCTATTCCTGGTCCTTCATCTTCCAGAATGAATTTAACAGAATCCTGTTCTTGTCTCAGAAACATCGTAATTGTCCCCTTTGAAGGGCTGAACTTAATCGCATTATCCAAAAGATTTATCCAGATATGCATAAAAAGTCCTTCATTCCCAGTATATTTAACTTCCTCCAATTCTACCTGAAAACCAATTTCTTTTTCTGTCCATTTTGTTTCCAATGAAAGAAATGCCTGGCGGATCTGTTCATCCAGACGATATTCTGTTTTTTTCATTGGTATATTCTGATTCTCTAACTTGGATAACAGCAAAATATTACCAACCAATCCGGAAAGTCTTTGGGTGTTAAATAAGATTTTTTCTACATATTTCTCTTGATCCGGAGACAGTTCTTCTCCCTGAAGCAGCATTGTATATCCTTCAATGGCATTAATCGGGGTCTTAAACTCATGAGAAACATTAGATACAAAATCCATCTGCAGCACCTCTGTTGCACGAAGTTCTTTTGTCATAACGTTAAAACTTTGATAAGATTCTCCAACTTCTGCTATACGGCTGTTCGTTTCCAAATGCTGTTCAAAATCTCCCTGAGAAACTTCCTTCATTGCTTTACTAAGTCTGGTAATTGGTTCCAGTAACTTTGCATTAATAAAGGAAGTGATCAGCCCTGCAATCAATGTATTGAAAATCAAAAGCCAGCCAAGCACAGGTATGCTGCCCGGCAGATTAAAAAAATGATTCAAAAAAGCAAATAATAAAGCAGATATGACTGTTGAAAATACAAGTGCCAGCCAGATTGCACCCGTCAGACAGGATCGGATCCGCAATCCTTTTTCTTTCTTTTGTTCCATTATTTTTTCACCACCTTGTATCCAATTCCACGCATTGTTACGATTTCAAAATCAGGGTTATCTTTAAAACGCTCCCTGATTCTTCCTATATGTACCTCTATCGTATGTGGGTCTGCCTCCGTCTCGTATCCCCATACTTCATCCATCAACTGTTGTTTTGTAAATGTTCTGCCTGGCGAAGCTGCAAGCTTATATAAAAGCAGGAATTCTTTTTTAGGCAAAACAAGACTTTCCTTATCAGTTGTAACCGTCATTGCATCATAATCAAACTCTGTTGAACCGATCACAATTTTGTGTTCATTCAGTATCTGTGCACGGCGAAGCAGTGCTCCGACTCTTAAAACCATTTCATTCACATTTACCGGTTTTACCATATAATCGTCACTTCCCGAAAGAAATCCCTGGCGCATATCATCAAAGGAACCTTTCGCAGTGATCATAAGTACCGGTATCTGATATCCTGCTGAACGGAGTTCCGACACCAGTTCATAACCATCCATAACCGGCATCATAATATCGGAAATGATCAGATCAATATACTCTTTATCCAATATTTCTAATGCCAGTGCTCCATCCGATGCACTTTTGACCTGATATCCATTCTTCTCAAGCACTTTTTGGAATAGCTGGCTTAATTCTTTATCATCTTCTACAAT